>Ga0209495_1000811_pt1 | contig 22790 bp, 5 predicted proteins | sample EN1Hudsemesocosm_FD_184629 | JGI IMG/M metagenome (GOLD analysis project Ga0209495, IMG submission 184629) | Methane-oxidizing microbial communities from mesocosms in the Hudson Canyon - EN1E Hudson Canyon (SPAdes) (version 2) | ecosystem: Environmental > Aquatic > Marine > Cold seeps | place... | reverse complement strand
CACCGTATACAAGCTTCTAAAAGTGCTGATGAAACTAAAGTATTTGCAATTTGGACTGATGTAAACGTTGATGAATTTGATGTTGAATTACTTGAATTCCCTGACATTTATGCTTATGGAATTGATGTAGATAATGGTTTTAATACTCTAGTTAAAAATTTCACTAAATATACTTCTATTGAAGGCTCTTGCTATTGGATGTTTACATCTCCTATTGCACTAGATGTTGAGGGTGGCTATATTCTTCCAACAACAAGATCAGTAGCTGGATCAAGTGCTATCGACCCAATGGAACATTATTATGTAGATGGCATCATCTTTATTGAGTCAGATTTTGGGACAATAGGTTGTACTGATATTTTAGCAGAAAATTATATAGAATTAGCTATTATAGATGATGGTTCTTGTGAGTACATCAGTGGTTGTACAGATATTGATGCCCCTAATTATAATATTAATGCCATACTTGATGATGGAAGTTGTCTTTCTTTTTACACCTATTGTAATGAAGTAGAAATAGTAGAAGATTTTGAGGAATATCAATCTATATTTTTATTGGCGGAGCAGTCAGAATTTTGGACTACCTGGACAAATTCTCCAGGTACTGAAGAGGATGCTCCAATTATGCCAGATTTTTCATATAGTGGAGAAAATTCATTAGTGTTGATGCAAAATATAGATGGAGTAACAGCTGATATGATATTGCCGCTTGGGAATCATACATCAGGGATATGGGAGCTTTCATTTATGATGTATGTACCTGAAACCTATGGTGGATATTTCAATATTATGCATGAATATATACCTGGTAGTTGGTCAACTAATTGGGCTTTTGAAGTTGATTTTTCTTCAGATGGAAATGTATTATTAGATGACAATATACAATTTACATACAATCATAATGTTTGGTTTCCTGTTGTAATTACTATAGACAATGATGCTGATTTGGTTTCTATGCTAATTAATGAACAGGAATATACTTGGCAATGGTCAATTGGTAGTGCGGGGGAAAGCTTCTCATTAGGTGCTCTAGATTTGTATGCATATAGTTCTGAAGGTAATGGGTTATATTATGTAGATGATATTATGTTAAACAATTTAGCTTGTATAGGAGGTTGTACTACTCCAGAAGCCTTAAATTACAATGCTGTAGCTATTTATGATGATGCTACATGTATATTCACTGAGTTTGGATGTACCGACTTACTTGCTTGTAATTATAATCCTATTGCAAATATAAATGATGGAACGTGTGTTTTTGAAGATGAGATTTATGATTGTTATGGAGATTGTATTAATGATGTTGATCAAAATGGCGTGTGTGATGAGTTTCAAACTGCTTGCCCATATCCAGAATTTATTGAGTATGACTCTACTGCATTCTTCTTTGATTATGATTTATGTATAACTCCTTTGGTTTATGGTTGTACAGATTCATTAGCATATAATTATTATTCTGTTGCAACTGTAGATGACGGCTCTTGTGAAGGTTGTATGGATGAATTGGCATTTAATTATAGTTCACAAATAACAATTGAGAATAATAGCTATTGTGAATATTTAGGATGTACAAATCCTATTAGTGAAAATTATAATAGTCAAGCTAACATAGATGATGGCACGTGTCTTATCTATGGATGTACGTTTGATATCTACCCTAATTATAATCCTCAAGCGACAATTGATGACGGTTCATGTTCAATGGGCTCAACTGATATTTATGGATGTATGGATCCTGAAGCACTTAATTATAATGTTGTGGCTACTATAGATAATGGTGGTTGTGAATATCTAATGGGCTGTGCTTTACCTGGTAATTGGGAATATGAAACATCTGGTTCAAATCATACAATGATGATTCCAGAAGGTATTTCAATAGATATAAATGGTCAACCATTAACTATTGGAAGTACCATTGGAGTTTTCTATCACAATGAAAATGGTGAATTGCAATGTGCAGGTTATACTTCAATTATTGGTGAAACTACCTTCATTGCTGTAATGGGTGATGACTCAACGACAGATGAAATAGATGGGTTACAAGCAGGAGAAGAATTTATTTGGGTGGTATGGGACATTTTAAGTTGCGAACAATACGAATTAAACCCAAGCTATTATGTAGGACCTTCAATATTTACTGCAAATGGTTTAACTTATCTTGATGCCTTGGAGCATTATACTTGTCAACAAATAGAATTTCCTGGAGGTTGGTTCATGTACTCTTCCTATACACAAGCAGATGACATGGATGCACAGCTGGTGATGAGTTCTATTATAGACAACTTAATTATCCTCAAAGACAATGATGGAAATGCATATCTCCCAGAATGGGCATTTAATGGTATTGGTGATCTCGATTTCCATTATGGTTATCAAATAAAAACAAATACTTCTGATACACTTGAAATATGTGGTTTACAGATGCATCCTGAAGATCAACCTATTGCTTTACAATCCGGTTGGAATATGATTTCATATCTAAGAGAATCTTCATCTCCAGCAGATGAAGTATTTGCAGACTTGAGCAGTAATGATAATTTATCGATAGTGAAAGACTACAATGGGAATCCATATTTACCTGAATGGGATTTTAATGGTATAGGTAACATGTATCCAGGACAAGGATATCAGTTAAAAATCTATGAAGCTGACACGCTCATTTACCTTTCAAATGACCTGGAGTATAGATTTTCTACGTCTCAAATGATTGAAAACAGTGCTGATTATTTTGCGAAAGTCACCCCTACAGGGAATAATATGCACATTGTAATTCCACAAGATGCATGGGATGTAATTCCTGAAATAGACTCAGAGATTGCGGCGTATAACAGTGATGGAATTCTTGTGGGTTCTGCTAAATATTCTAATCCAACGACGGTGCTAACCCTTTGGGGCGATGACAAAACGACCAAAACCATAGATGGCTTATTGATTGATGAACCGGTGCTGTTTAAAGTTTGGGATAAAGAGCAGATTAGCGACTATAAAATTGAAAGCTGGTCTGTTGGATCAAATGCCTATCAGGTAGATGCGATTCATGTTGCTGCAGCTATAGAGATTGAGGATTATACCCAGACAACTAATCTATTTGATGCAATTCCGAATCCTTCGCAGACGAAAACTAATATTTCCTTCTTTGTTGCAGAAGCAGGTAAGGTTAATATATCAGTTTATAATGTAGTGGGAGAGCTTGTAGAAGTATTGGCTAATAGCTTTTATAAGTCGGGTACACATCAATTAGAAATGCAGGTTTCTCACATTGAAGCTGGTAGCTATTTATACACCATGAGAGCCGGAGATTTTGAGAAAACAAAACAACTCATTATTTTAAAGTAAACACTGAATTCTATAAAAAAAGCCACTCTTGAGTGGCTTTTTTATTAAGTAAACTTTTTCAAATCTTTCCAAAAGCGGTTCGAACGAGAACCTACAAGGGGAGCCTTATTGGTCAGATTATTTTTAAAAATAACTTAATCTTTTTTATTTACTATATTCGGTATATTAATGTGCCGTAACCTTCAAATTACATTATAAATATTAGTTACTTGGAACACAAATTAAAAAAAACAACAAGAAAATGAAATTAAATCATAAGAAATGTGTTTGTGGGAAAACGAAAGACACAAATGGAAATTGTGATGGGTCTCATGCCAACAAGTATTCTTTTGTGAAAAGCATCTCGTATGTGCTTGTAACTCTAATAGCTTTACTATCACTTCAAAGCTTCCTTTCACCTCATATAGATACAATTATGGTTAAGGAATCTCAAATAGCGTGGAAAGGATTTAAAGTCACAGGCTCACACGAAGGAAATATTTCACTAAAATCGGGTAGATTAGAATTTAATCACGGTAATTTAGTAGGAGGTAGTTTTGTAATGGATATGCAGACGATTGTGTGTACCGATCTTTCTGGTGATTCGAAGGATCAACTAGAAGGCCACTTAAAATCAAGCGATTTTTTTGGTGCTGAAACTCACCCTACATCTTCCTTAACATTCCAAACTGTATCGAGAATAAATGATAACTCGTACATTGTTATAGCAGAGGTGACTATAAAGGGGAAAACTGAAAATATTGAGTTTACGACTACTATAAATGCAAACAAAGCACACGGTACTTTAAAAATAGATCGTACTAAATTTGATATTAAGTATGGGTCTGGAAACTTTTTTGATGGATTAGGAGATAATATGATTTATGATGAATTTGAACTTACAATTGACATCAACTTTTGATTATAAAAATAAACTCGTAAAAACGTTTACCAATTTTAAAAGGCTGCCCAATTGGGTGGTTTTTTTATTCCCTAAACTTCTTCAAATCTATCCAAAAGCGGTTCGAACGAGAACCTACAAGGGGAGCCTTATAGGACAAAAGATAAATGAATATCATTTGACCTTTTTTCGTATATTTATTTTTTTAACTCACTACAACCTCTTGAAAATGAAAATCTTAAAACAACAAATTATCGGGTTATTTACTCTTGTATGTGCCATTAGCTCTAGTGCAAACGCTCAACAATGTACATCTGTAGGGGTAAATGAAGACTGGTGTTTTAATATGTCAACAAGTCAAGGGTTTTACTGGACAAGTAATATAATTATTGATGGTGAACAATTAGAGTATAATGATATTATTGGAGTTTTTATGGTTGATTATAGTGGCGATAGTATCTGTGTAGCTTGGTCACATGCTGAATATATTGTTAATGGGTTTACCATTTTTGCCAACGGTAACGATTTTATCACTCTTAGTACTGAAGACTATCCAGATGAAGGAGATATTCCTTTCTTTTTAATATATGATTCATCATCAGGAAATATTGTTCAATTAAATGAAATTAATATTCCGCCATATTCAAATAATTCGTTCTTGATGCTTGATGAAATTTCTATAATAACCACATATGGATGTTCAAACCCAGAAGCATCAAATTATAATATTCAAGCAAATGTTGATGATGGCTCTTGTACTTTTGCACCTGAAATACTTTTAACACCCCCTCCAATAGAATTTACTAATGGTGAGACTATTACTCTAATGTCTCGTCAAGATTTATGGGATTATGGAGTGATTTATGATGCAGATAATTCACTTGAAGAATTAACATTTACATTAAACGTAAACCCTGATGAAATTAATTTAGTTTGGGATGGCGGTATAAATAGTAATCCTACAGTTTCTGCAGTTTCTGATTTTACTGGAACCACAGAAATTCAACTTTGTATTTCAGATAATGAATCCACTGTTTGTGCTTCAAATATAATAATTGTTTATGAGAATGCCCCCGAAGAAGAAGTAGTATATGAGTTAAATAACCCATGCACATCATTAAGCGATTATAATTCCATTTTATTAGACTTGAATCCTATACAATCAAGAGGTTTTGTTGAGGGTTGGAATATGTTTGGCTTTCCTTGTAAAGAACCAAGAAGTGCATCAGAAACTTTTTCGGATATCATTAGTGATGTATTCATAATAAAGAATAATGATGGGATTTTTTATTGGCCAGAATTTGGTTATGATGGAATAGGTGAATTAATACCATTAGAAGGATATCAGGCTAACTTCTATAATTCAGTTGGAGATTTTATTTTTTGTGATTATTCAATTGTTTTCCCCGACGTAAATATTGAAGGATGTACTGATTGTGATGCATTAAACTATAATCCTTTTGCAAATAGTGATGATGGTTCATGCGTTTTAAATCAACATCAAATTGGAGACTATACTCAAGGTGGAATAGTCTTCTATGTAGACGAAACAGGTGAGCACGGTTTGGTTGCTGCTGAAGAAGATTTGCCTGAAATGTATCCTTGGGGATGTAGTGGAAACGTTATATCAGGTGCAGATGGTCTTTTAATTGGAACAGGCTTACAAAACACATTAGATATCGTGTTTGGATGTTCAGAGTCTCCAATTGCAGCTAGCATGGCCTTAGAGCATGAACATAATGGTTATTCTGATTGGTATTTACCTTCTTTTGATGAGTTAATGGAAATGTTCAATACAATCGGAAATGCTGGACCAAATGGCAATGTAGGTTTATTTCAAGATGATTGGTATATTTCTTCTTCTGAGTTTGAAAACGATCCAACTAATGTTTGGGGCAATAATTTTAGCGAAATATTTCCAAATCCTGGAGGAGGACATAAATCAATCCCTAACAATATTCGTCTTATCCGTTCCTTCTAAGTTGTAGTTCAATAAAGATTATTTTAATTTCTTCAAATCTTTCCAAAAGCGGTTCGAACGAGAACCTACAAGGGGAGCTACTGATAGTAAAGGTTCATAGGTTATTAACTTGTGAACCTTTTTCTATTTTAGTCGATTTGCACGGAATTTGCACGGTCAATGTTGGGTTTTATTGTTATTTATTAGTTCTTATTGAATTCGAAGCAAACTATTTATCCTTAGTTGTAGTCTATGGTTTACTCAATTGCATTCTCTTTTACCTACACTTTGTTTAGATTGAGGATTAAGCCTCTTATTAGTCCTTAAAACCTCCTTTATTTCAATTTAAACATCCTTTTTGTAACCATCTTTTTAATTCTGGTTCTGTCGCATTAATCTAAAAACTACTAAATTTTACGTTTTTTCACAAAAGCCAAAAACCATAACTTATTGACTTTATTGTGATTAAGTTTTTTGTAGAATCGTAATTTCATTAAAAAATGGTCCAAAAATAATTAATGCGACAGAACTGAATGATCAACCTTGACACTTCTGATTTTCATCAGCTCTTCAATATCTCGATAGGAAAGTGTAAATCTAAACTTAAAGTAAACAGATTGAAAGTTTAATTCAAAACTAAATAATCTATATTTAGTATATTAATGCGACTGAACCCTTCTAATCCTCCTTAACCAAAAAAATATTTATAGCAATTTTTAGTGATAGATTATTAGATTTTTTCTAATTTAGACTAATTCTAACTAACCTCCATTCAAATGAAAATCAACACTTTACTATATCTTTTTGTATGTTTATTTTTTAATGTAATCCAAGCGCAGGTTACATGCCCATTATTCTTTTCTGAATACGGCGAGGGCACAAGTAATAATAAATATCTGGAAATATTTAATGCCGGAGCAGAAGATGTTTCATTAGCTGATTATGCTTTGGCAAGAGTTTCTAATGCTCCATCTACTCCTGGAGAGTATGAAACATGGAGTGATGTATTTCCTGATGATGCATTAATTGCTGCAGGCGATGTGTTTGTTATTGCTCATAGTACAGCAGATTCAATAATTCTAGCTCAAACTGATGTAACATTTAACAGCCTTAGTAATGGGGATGATGGTTTTGCCCTTGTTCTAGGGACACAAGACGCATTTACTTTTATTGATTGGATAGGAAACTTCGAAGGAGATCCTGGTTCAGGCTGGCCTATTTGTGGTGTAAGTAACGGGACTAAAGATCATACTTTAGTAAGAAATTGTGATGTTACAACTGGTGTAGATTGGTCAATTTCTTCATCTGAAGAAAATTGCCAATGGTCAGTTTTAGATAATGAGAATTGGGATAATCTTGGTTCTCATACTACATGCAATTCGGATATTTCTGGTTGCATGGATGAAACAGCAAGTAATTATAATTCGGAAGCAACTATAGATGATGGATCTTGTGAATTTGATGATTGTATTTGTGCAGATATATATGACCCAGTATGTGGAGATGATGGAGTGACTTATTCTAATGCATGTGAAGCAGAGTGTTCAGGCTTAGAATATACCTTAGGAGAGTGTATAGTAATAGTTCTAGGGTGTATGGATTCTACTGCTGAAAACTATAACTCTGATGCTAATACTGATGATGGCTCATGTACTTATTTTGCTGGAACTATCCATACGGTTATTGTTGGCCCTTACATGACATTTTCTCCTTCTGAGTTAACTATTGCTCCTGGCGATATTGTTACTTGGCATAGTGAAGGTGGTACTCATGATGTAAACTTCAATATGAATTCAGTGACTAACGAGCCTTTTGGGAACCCAGAAGAAATCGCAGCAGCATCACTTCCTGTTCAAGGAGCTGGTGAAATGGGTTCTATTATCTTTAATGAAGTAGGAACCTATAATTACGATTGCTCTGTAGGCTCACATGCCGCAAACGGAATGGTAGGTATTATTATAGTTAATCAGCCAGTATCTTCGCTCTCACTTCAAGGAGTTTTAGATTTAGATATTGCAAGTAGTGGAGGTAAAGCGATTCATTTAGTATCAACTTCAGATATTGAAGATTTAAGTGTGTTTGGAATTGGTGTTGCTATTAATGGAGGTGGTTCAGACGGTCAGGACATATCTCTTGCTTCAATTTCTGTTAATGCAGGTGATGATATTCTTTTGGCGAATAAACCAGATTCAATGAGCACATATTTCGGCGATTGTATTGGTGATTTTGAACATGTAATTGACATCAGTCTTAGTATTAATGGAGATGATGCCCTTGAGTTGTTTGAATTGGGAGAACTTGTTGAAACCTTTGGTGATATCAATGTTGATGGTTCAGGTGAGGTATGGGAGTATACAGACTCTTGGGCATACAAAGTAGAAGGTGAATGGACCTATGGTGGTGTTAATTGTTCTGATAATTCAGAAACTACCAGCACTTCCGGTTGCCCTTATCCTATTTGTGGGGTTACAACGATACTTGGTTGTATGGATGAAACCGCTTTTAATTACAATGCCAATGCAACGGAAGATGATGATTCATGTGTTCCTGTTCTAGTAGGATGTATGAGTTTTAGTGCATCAAATTACAATGAATTAGCTAACACATGGTGTGAAGACTGTTGTTTATACGATGGATGTACAGATAGTTTAGCATTAAACTTTGATTCTGGTGCAAATGTAGATAATGGTTCATGTATTTATGATAATAGCAACTTAACAAACGCATTATCACTTCAAGGTATATTAGATATTGGTTTGTCTGGTAATGATGGTAAGGCAATTCATCTTGTTGCCTTAGCAGATATTGTTGATTTAAGCATGTTTGGAATAGGTGTAGCTAATAATGGTCAAGGTTCTGATGGTCAGGAATATACATTTGATTCCATTAGTGTTTCATCAGGAGATAATATTCTTCTGGCACGTTCTCCGGATTCTTTGGCTTCTTATTTAGGCGATTGCAGTATGGAATTTAATCATGTGTTATTAGCAACATCAGTAATTAGTCAAAATGGTGATGATGCTATTGAGTTGTTTGAAATGGAAGTGCTTATAGAAACATTTGGAGATGTTAATGGAAACGGAGAAGAGTGGGAGTATACAGATTCCTGGGCTTATAAAGTAGACGGTGTATGGACCTATGGTGGAGCTGATTGTTCCGATGGTTCTGAAACTAATGCAACTTCCTCTTGTCCTTATCCTATATGTAATGTTGCTGTGCTAGGTTGTACAGATGCTACTGCACTTAACTATAATCCTATTGCCACTGATGATGATGGTTCATGTATTGCCTCAGTAGAAGGTTGTATGGATAGCTCTGCCTTAAATTATAATGAAAATGCAAATGTTGACGATGAGTCATGCGAATATTTATCCATAGAAATAAATCCTTTAGAAACTTATTATGCTCCTGCAGGTCAGAATTGTGTTGCTACTTTTGATGTGACTAATACTACGGATAATGCCATTAGTGTTCTTGTTACAAGAACCCTTATCGGAGAAGCGCCTTCAAACAATTTCTGCTGGGGAGATGTATGTTATACGCCTACTACAGATGTGTCAACAACTGCAGTAGAAATCGCAGCAAATTCATCAAATAGTACTTTTATTGCTGAAGTATTTGCTATTACTGAGGGAGCCAATTATACGATTAATTACTGTTTCTCTGTTGAAGACAATCCATCACAATCCGTTTGTGCGGACCTTAATTTTATGGCACAACCTGCCTTGTCGAATGCATTATCTCTGCAAGGAATTTTAGATATATCCTTATCTGGTAATGATGGTAAAGCGATTCATATAGTAGCACTTGAAGATATTGCTGATCTAAGTGTATTTGGAATAGGTGTAGCGAATAATGGAGATGGTTCAGATGGACAAGAATATACATTTGATTCTATTGCTGTTTCAGCGGGTGATGACATTCTTTTGGCAAGATCTCCTGATTCTTTAGCTGTTTACTTTGGACTGTGTAACAGTGAATTTGAACATATTCTAGTCGCAAGTAGTGCTATTGGTCAAAATGGTGATGATGCAATTGAGTTGTTTGAACAAAATTTTGTGATTGAAACCTTTGGTGATATTAATGTTGATGGTACTGGAGAGGTATGGGAGTATACCGATTCTTGGGCGTATAAGCTAAATGGTGAATGGATTTATGGAGGAGTTGATTGCACTGATGGCTCTGAAACAACATCTTCATCAGGTTGTCCTTACCCAATCTGTACAGCTATACCAACGGGACCTACTTCTCAAATTATAAGTGCTCCTATAGGCTGGTCTATGTTCTCTACATACATTATTCCTGAAGACGCAAGTGTTAGTTCAATATTAGAACCTATCATTGATGAAGTTGTTATTGCTAAGGACTTTTTGGGGAATGCTTTTCTCCCTGAATGGGATTTTAATGGAATTGGAGACCTTTCTGTCGGGCAGGGATATCAAATTAAGACTACAGGCCCAGTTTCATTTGAAATAAGTGGTAGTTATGCATTCCCGGAAAATAATCCAATTGACCTTACTTCAGGTTGGAATATGGTAGGTTATTTGCGTACAGAAGCAGCTAATGTAGAGGCTGTATTTGCTGAGATTCATGCTGATGAAAACTTGATTATAGCAAAAGATTATCTAGGTGCTGCGTATTTACCTGAGTGGGATTTTAATGGCATTGGTGATATGATTCCTGGAAGCGGGTATCAACTTAAAATTCACTTTGATGATGTACTTCAATATTTATCTAATAATGTTTCTTATAAATTCTCCTCTGATATCGTTGAAGAAAGCAATCTTATTCATTTTCCAAAGCCATCTGTAACGGATAATAATATGACAATTGTATTTAAAGACGATGCTTGGGATGTAACACCCAATAAAGGTGATGAGATTGCTGCATTCGATATGACTGGGAGATTAGTTGGTTCTGCAATATACTCCAGTCCAACAACTGTTGTTACTGTTTGGGGAGACGATCCTACTACCTTGTCTAAAGATGGGTTAGAAGTTGTAGAAGTAGTTTCGTTTAAGTTATGGTCATCAAATGAAGTTCGTGACCTTAATGTTTCACAATGGGCTATAGGCTCTTCTTCATTTTATAATGTAGATGCTATTAATGTAGCATCTACTATTGAAATCAATCATACTAATTCTGATAGAGTATTAGTTAAAGTAATTAATGCTTTAGGTCAAGAAATTAAATTGAATAATAATCAAGTAAAAGGTGTTGTTCTATTTAATATTTATGATGATGGATCTGTAGAGAAATTTATTGAGTAATTTATTTACCCCTAAATCGACATGAAGAAATAGTGTAACATTTACCCCCTTGATTTAATGAAAAAGTTCTATTCATTATTACTTTTATGCATGCCCTGTACATTAATCTCTCAAGATTATTATCTGGACATAAACACAAACACAAGTGCTTTACTTAGATCGTCTTTACATGAATTGATTAATGATCATAATTCAGTATCATATAGTGCATGTGTAGAGCATCTGAAAAGTACAGATGAAGACCCAAACAACTCGAACAATGTCATCTTAATTTATAAACAAAATAGTATTTCAAAAGATGATTTTGCCTCAGATCCAAGTGAAAATGACTTTTGGAATAGAGAACATGTTTGGGCCAAATCATTAGGTGGCTTTTCCCCTGATGGTGAATTTGGTTCAAATCCTGCATATTCAGATCTTCATAACCTAAAACCTTCTGACAAGACAGTAAACTCATCAAAAAGCAATAAAAGTTATGATGAGGGAGGTGAGCAGCATGCTGAAGCAACAGAATGTTTTTTTACAAACTACACCTGGGAACCACCTGAAAATGTTAAAGGAGATATAGCTCGGATGTTATTTTATATGGATGTTAGATATGAAGGAGATGATGGAGAACCCGACTTAACAATTGTTGAACAGGTTAATAACTATCCTAATCCCGAAATTGGAAATTTAAGAACTTTGATTCTATGGCATCTACAAGACCCTGTAGATGCTTTTGAGTATAATCGTAATGAAGTTATTTATAATATTCAAAATAATAGAAATCCATTTATCGATCATCCCGAATATGCTGAAATCTTATGGGAGGCTTATTATGATTGTATTAACTTTTCTACAATAAGCTATGTTGAGCCTTGTAATCAAATAGAAGGTTGTACGGATGAAAATGCTTGTAATTTTGATGTAATAGCAACACTAGATGATGAAAGTTGTGTTTATCCACAAAGCTATTACGATTGTTTTTTTAATTGTATCAATGATATTGATGTCGATAATGTTTGTGATGAGCTTGAAATTTTAGGTTGTACTGATTCCAGTGCCTTAAATTATTCACCACAGGCCACAGAAGAAGATTCCAGTTGTGAATATCCAATTATTATTTCTAATGCACTTACTTTTCAGGGGATTTTGGATTTAGATCTACCATCTGCTGGTAATGATGGGAAAGCAATTCATCTAGTTGCCGTAGAAGATATTGTTGATTTAAGCATTTTTGGAATTGGAGTTGCCAATAATGGTGGAGGTTCAGATGGCCAGGAATATGTATTTGAATCTATAACACTTTCGGCTGGAGATAATATCTTGATAGCCCGATCTCCTGAAGCTATGAGCACTTATTTCGGAGATTGTTTCAATTATTTTGAACATGTACTAGTCGCAAATTCATTCATTAGTCATAATGGTAATGATGCAATCGAATTATTTGAGCAGAATCAAGTTATTGAAACTTTTGGTGATATCAATTCTGATGGAAGTGGAGAAGATTGGGAATATATCGATTCTTGGGCCTACAAGATTAATAATTACGAATGGGTGAATGCAGAAATCAACTGTACAGAAAATAGTACTAATACGCTAAGCTCTCTATGTCCATACCCTATATGTACCAGCCTTTTTCCAAATCATCAAGATATCCCAGTTCCGGCTGGATGGAGTATTATATCAACCTACCTTAATCCTGTAAATCCTGAAATTGATCAAATATTATACCCCTTAACGGATAACTTAATTATTGCAAAAGATTATTTAGGAAATGCATACTTACCTCAGTGGGGCTTTAATGGCATAGGAGATATTCAAATGGGACAAGGTTATTATGTAAAGACAAATGCATTAACAACACTCACTTTGTTTGGTGATTATATTCAACCAGAAGAGAACCCTATTAATCTATTAGACGGATGGAGTGTTGTTGGATATCTTAGATTAGAGCCAATTGCACTAGATCTCATATTTGAATCCCTAGTCGAATTTGGTTTTATTATAATTATTAAAGACTTCAATGGCAATGCTTATCTTCCTGAGTGGGGATATAATGGAATAGGTGATATGAACCCCGGACAAGGCTACCAGATAAAAACAAACGGGGAATGTATTTTACAATATTGATTTAAATAGATGTTTATTAAATATTGACCTTAAAAAAATCTTCATAAATCCCTCCAAAACTGCTTCGAACCACGAGAGTAAATTCTATTTTCTCCTGTATCCCAGATATATCAAGGGAACTGAGAGAAACAAAAAACGGAGAATCAGTTAAAAAAACCAATTCTCCGCTTGGGTGACCTCAAGAGTCAATTTTTCGAACTTTTTGGAAGATTTAAAAATGTTTATATAATGAAAGAGAACCGCAACAAACACAGGTTTAAAATAAAATACATTTTGTTTCAATGAATGAATTTAACACCTAGGTGATATCACTCATATTTTACCGTTAACTAATAGATTCCTACCGTTAACTAAATTTCTTAGTATAAGAATAAATGTTTTTCTTAAATTGTGAGTTAATCCTTGGAAATACAGCAATTTAAGTCCTGTTTAGATGCATTAAAAAGGTTGTTCAGGTAGCTAAGAAGTGTATTGGAGCTTCTTAGTGTTGTTTTCAGGATAAACTATATATTCTAAACCCCCAGATGATGAAAAACCTACTTTACACACTACTATTTGCTCCTCTCGCTTTGTTTGGGCAGGAGAATTATTCACTAAGTTTTGATGGTATAGATGATTATATATCTATTTCTGAATCTTTTTTTGATGGACAATTCACACAGGATTTCACTCTAGAATGTTGGGCCAAGGCTAGTAATACATCTTGGAATTCTAGACTTTGGGGTAAGTCTAATTATCCAATTAATAGTAGTTTTTCAGAGGCTCATTTTGGTTTTGGACATGATTATGAAGGAGTTTATTGGAAGGATTGTAACCCCAGTAATAATACTTATAATCAAATACATACAGGTAATTCACCTTCAACAGACGTATGGCACCACTATGCAGTTGCTCAGTCTGGTAGTACCTTAAAAATATTTATTGATGGCCAAGAGGTTGAATCTATGCAAACTGATGGCCAAATTTTTTGGGGAAGTCAAACGCACTTTTTAGCGAGATATGGTTCTGGTTTTTTTAATGGTCTTTTAGATGTTTTCCGAGTATCATCAGTTTGTAGATATAATAATTCATTCTCAATAGATGATTATGAATTTTCAAGCGATATTCATACTGAAGTTTTATATAATTTTAACGAAGGTAGTGGGAATATTTTAGAAGATATTTCTGGAAATGAAAATCATGGTATTATTTATGGCGCTAGTTATAGTCAAGAAGTACCTGTACAAATTCTAATCGAAGGCTGTTCAGATGCAACAGCATTTAATTATAATGTAGATGCTAATACAGATGATGGGTCTTGTTTAGCTGTAATTGAAGGTTGTATGGATGCGACTGCATTTAATTACAATGAAGAAGCTAATGTAGACGATGGTTCTTGCTATCCTGTAATTGAAGGTTGCTTAGATGAAACAGCTTTCAACTACATTGAACCTATAAGTGATGTTCAAGTTGATATTAATACTGATGATGCGTCTTGCGAATACATTGATGAAAGTGATACTTTAGTAAGTAATGGTAACTCTCTTAGTTTTGATGGATGTAATTGGTGTGACGATTACATAGATTTTGGAGATAATTATGATTTTAATTCAGAGTCATTTTCTTTTACTGTGTGGGTGAAATTAAATCAATTAGGTGTTTCTTGGCAACAAAATATTATAACCAAAGGATTAACGGGGGGGGGTAATCCATCAGATAATGGGTTTAAGATTAGTATTGTTGATGATTCTCATAAAATTAAGCTTGGTGCAGCATCTAGTTCAAACGCTGGTTCTTCTATCGAAAGTGATACTTTATCCATCGACACATGGTATTTTGTTTCGGCTGTAATTGATAGAGTAAATCAAGTAATGCATTTATATATTGACGATAATTATCATATTAGCACTGAAATAAATTCATTAGGAGAACTTAGTAACAATGGTCATTTACATGTTGGTAATCAATATTGGTCTAATACAGGTCAAAATGCAGCAGTTCTTGATGGGAAAATTTCTGAGGTATCATTTTTCGATTATACTTTAAATGAAGAAGAGATTTTATCTTTAATGAATTGTTCACCAACGGGGAATGAAGATGGATTGGTTGGTTATTGGAATTTCAATGAAGGTTCAGGAGATACAGTATACGACATTAGTGGAAATGGAAACCATGGAGTTATTAATGGTGCTACTTATAGTGAAGATGTTCCTGAAAATAATTGTAATGAGTCAGAAGTAGTAAATGACACATTTTTTGATTCGTCTACTCAGAATTTAAATGATAGTTTGGTTGCTTATTATCCTTTTAACGGAAATGCAAATGATGAAAGTGGGAATTCTAATCATGCGGCTTCAAATACAGCAGTTTTGACTGCGGACAGATTTGGGGATTTAAGTGCTTATGAATTCAATCAAAGTAACATACAAATCGATGCTCTGTTTTATGACAATAGCTGGATTGATTATACTGTGTCTTTTTGGTTTCTAACCGATAGTGTTAGTAAAACATTTCAAACTATTTTCAACACCATCCCCCACGACGGAGAGGGTGTGTCTTTTAATCATCCAAACACCCCAAATCAACTTTCTCATTGGAAAACTCAAACAGTCGGCAGCCATCAATGGTCTACATTTGACGGTACTGGGAATCCATTTTTCAATGAGTTAGTAGAAAATACTTGGTATTTTGTGGCGATCGTCAAAAATGGTTCAGACTATAACTATTTCCTAAATGGAAACCTTCAACAAACAACATCACCAAGTCAAGAAACCAATACAGGTATTGCTGGTATGCGTTTTGGAAACATTGGTGGCGCAGAATATTTTTCCGGTAAATTAGATGATATAGGAATATGGAATAGAGCATTATCCGAAAACGAGGTTTTACAATTATTTATACAATTAGAAGGCTGTACTGATGAAACTGCATATAATTATAATGTAGATGCTAATACAGATGATGGGTCTTGTTTAGCTGTAGTTGAAGGTTGTATGGATGCGACTGCATTTAATTACAATGAAGAAGCTAATGTAGACGATGGTTCTTGCTATCCTGTAATTGAAGGTTGTACAGATTCATATGCAACGAATTACGATTCTGATGCTATAGAAGATAATGGCTCTTGTGAGTATATAAGTGAAATATGCTTATCAGATGATTTGCCTTCAAATATTGTTGCTGGATTAGCACATTTTTATCCATTTTGTGAAAATACAAATGATGTAATAAATAGCATTGATGGAATAGTCTATGGAGCTGAATTGACCTTAGATCGTTTTGGAAATGAGAATAGTGCATATTCTTTTGATGGGGATGATTATATTGAATTGAATAATACTTTTTATCAAGGAGCAGAAATGAATGAATTATCTTATAATGTATGGTTTAATATAGCTGAATTGCCAAGCTCAGGTTCTTATAAAATATCAGGTAAAGAAGGTTTTTGGAAAACAATAGGCTTATCAGTAAATTCATTTGGACAAATTTCATTTGGAGGGTCGAGTTCCTCAACTTATTTTGGTGTGGGCTCTCAAGAAAATGCATTTAGTTTAGGACAATGGCATATGGTTTCTGTAACCTTACTAGATGGTATTCTTAAACTATATATAGACGGGCAAATCGTAACCGAAAATGAATGTGAAGCTAGTTTGTTGCAATATCAGTTTCATGCTGCTGGTAATTCAACAGCAACTAATTACATAGGCGCAATCCATCCTGTTTCAACAGGGGTTACTGATTTTTTTGTTGGTGAATTAGATGAATTTATGCTTTGGGACAGAGCAATAACTGACGAAGAAATTATTCAATTGTATAATAGTGGTGCGACCCTAATACAGCCTGTTTCTGGCTGCATGGATTCAACTGCTTTCAACTATGATTCTTTAGCAAATACTGAAACTGAAATCCATCAGCTGTTTAGTGAATTTACAATGAGTGCAACTAGCTATTTTAACTATACAACACCAGTTACTAATATAGGTTCTAATTATTTAATTACTGTTACTGGAACTTATGGTTATGGTGGATGGTCATCTCCTACAGGAGTTGATGCTGCATATGGATATTATGTAAACACTGAATCTCTAACACAGGCTTGGTTCTGGAATGGTGAAAATAATATCTATCCTTCACCTTCATTATATAATCCTGAGCATATATACTATTTCCCATTTGTTGGAGATGGGGAATCTCAAACTTTTGAGTTTATAGATAATGGTGGATATGGTGATAATCAAGGTAGTCTTAATTTTACTATACATGAAATTGTAGGTTCATGTATTCCTGTTCAAGAAGGCTGTACAGACTCATTAGCTTTAAACTACAATACAGAGGCAAACACTTATGATGGTTCTTGTGAGTATATTTTAATTGAAGAAGAACAAGATTATTCCTTGAGTTTTGATGGAGTTGATGATTATATTGATTTAGGTTCTTTAATTGACTTGTCTAATGAGTTTAGTTTTTCATTGCGAATTAAATCACCACAACCTCAATCTCTTAATTCATTCAACCCCTTGGTGTATTGTGGTGATAGATTTGATTTATCAAATGCAAATAGCGATTTTGAATTATATGTTGGGAATAATGGTTTAACTGTAGTAACTGATCGAAACAATGGTGTTTGTGATGCTAATTATTTCACAAATCCATTTAACTATTCTGACTGGCTAAATCTTACTTTAACCTACAATGAAGGATTAGTTTCAATTTATTTTGATGCTATTTTATCTGACACACATCAATTCTTGCCTAATGCAGTTAATTCAGATTCTTATAATTTTTATATAGGGACTTGTCAATGGGTTGACGGAAATGGTGTAGTCGAAACATATTTTGATGGTAATATTGATAATTTCATGTATTGGAATAAATCATTAGCTCCTGAAGAAGTCGAATCGTTAATGACATGCCCTGAAACAGGAAATGATGATGGATTAGTAGGTTATTGGAACTTTAATGAAGGTACTGGAGATACAGTTTATGATATTAGTGGCAATGGAAACCATGGAGTTATTAATGGTGCAATATATAGTGATGATGTTCCTGAAAATAATTGTAATGAAAACACCATTTTTTATAACCAAAGCTTAAATGATAGTTTGGTTGCTTATTATCCATTTAATGAAAATGCAAATGATGAAAGTGGGAATTCAAATCATGGAGCTGTAAATGGGGCAACCTTATCAACTGATAGATTTGGAAATATTAATAGTGCGTATGATTTTGATGGTATTGATGATAACATTTCAATTTCAAATAATCCTTCCTTGACGATACTAGGTGACCTAACAATTTCTGCCTGGGCAAACACTCAGGGTTATAATAGTATTTCGAATTATCAGGCAATCGTATCTAAACGAGCGGAATATTATCATTGGGAGTATTCTTCTGGCTTTAGTTTTCATGCACCGCATGACCACGAAAACAAGTTTATTACTTCAAAGGGAGCTGGGGCTAACATTCAAGATCAACTTTGGTCTGAAGAACCTGTTAACGTCAACCAATGGGAGCATTGGGTTGTTGTTTATGATGGCGACAGTATCAAAATTTTCAGAAATGGTGTTTTTGATACATCAAGATTAAACTCTGTTCAACCATCCGCTCAGGATTGTGATTTGTTAATAGGTCAAGCAATGTCTGAAAGTATCAATGAACAATTTTTTGGTTCATTGGATGATATAGGAATATGGAATAGAGCATTATCCGAAAACGAGGTTTTACAATTATTTATGCAATTAGAAGGCTGTACTGATGAAACCGCATTTAATTACAATGAAGAAGTTAATGTAGACGATGGTTCATGTTATCCTGTAATCCAAGGCTGTATGGGGCCAATAGCTGAGAATTACATTACTCCAATAGGAGATTTGCAAATAGATGTCAATACAGATGATGGTTCCTGTTTATATTCTTCTTTAGTATATGAAGATTTAACAGAATTAAATTCCGATTTAGAAGATGATCTTTCTGTATTCGAAATAGTTGAAGAAGAACAAGATTATTCTATGAGTTTTGATGGAGATGATGATTATGTTAATGTTCCAACTAGTAATAGTATTGATGATTTAAGTACTGAGCTTTCTATATCAGCTTGGATTTACCCAACAAACTATAGTTCTAATGGCTCACATCCAAGAATTATTCACAGAACAGAGCAATACGGTGGAACTAGTGAACGTTGGTTTTTAACTTGGTGTCCAAATACAAATGGATGGAATGCAGAATTACAGTTTGGAATAGGCAGTGGAGGTGATGTTGAGGATTTGCATACAACCTCTTCAATCCCTTTAAATGAATGGAGTTATGTTTCAGTTAGTTTTAATAATGGTTCAGTATCATTGTTAGTTAATGGGCAAACAGAATTTGAAGGTATCTCACCTTATTCATCTGTTGAGCATGTCCAAGGAGTTGATGTAAGAATTGCATCAGCCCTAAACAATTCTTTTTTCCCAGGAAAAATTAATAGGTTAGAATTATGGAATGAAGCTTTATCACAAGAAGAAATACAATCCTATATGACTTGCCCTCCAACAGGACAAGAAGAAGGATTGGTTGGATATTGGAACTTTAACGACGTGGTTGGAGATACTGTTTATGACATGAGTGCAAATGGAAATCACGGTGTTATTTATGGAGCAGAATATAGTGAAGATGTCCCTGAAAGTTATGATGGCTGTACAGATGAAAATGCATTAAATTATGATTCATCAGCCATATGTGATAATAGCTCTTGTGTATATGGAGATGAGTTAGTTTCTAATTTGGGCGTAGATTTATCAAATGCTAATGATAATATTGATGTTTTAACATCTGAATTAGGTTTAGCAAATGAGAGTATTTCTAGTCTTGAAACAGACTTAGAACTTTCAGAAGAAAGTTTTTCAAATGCTAACGATAGCATAGATATTTTAACTTCAGATTTAGGTTTAGCCAATGACAGTATTTCCAGCCTTGAAGCAGAATTAGATTTATCAGAAGAAAATTTATCAATTGCTAATGATAGTCTTACTAGTCTTGAATTTGAGTTGAGTAATATTCAATCTGACATTAGTCTCTTGGAATTACAATTAGATTCCACCACAAATCTATTGATTGAAATCCAATTAGAGCTTGAAGCATCAACATATGACATCAATATATTGAGTGACTCTATAGTTTCATTAAATGATCTAATAACTTCTTTACAAGAAGACTTGTCAATAGCTATCTCAAATCAAGAAGATGGGATAGGCCAAGTAGATGTAGATTCAGCATACAATGAAGGAGCAGCTATTGGAGAAGAATATGGTTATAATCAGGGGATTAATGATGGCTATAATCAAGGATATGAAGAAGGTGAGTCTTATGGTTATGTTAATGGTTTCGAAGAAGGTGTAGCTTCGATTACACCTGAGGATGGAATAAGTCAAGAAGATGTAGATGCAATTCAGAATCTCTTAGATGAGGCAAATATCACTATTTCAAGTCTGAATACTTCATTAAATCTTGCTAGCTCTAGTATAACAGAATTAGAGCAAGAATTATTGGTAGCAATGTCTAATCAAGAAGATGGAGTAAATCAAGCAGATGTAGATGCAATTCAGAATCTATTGGATGATGCAAATAATTTAATATCAGATCTGAATAATTCCTTAGGGCTTGCCAATGCAAATATTTCTGATTTGGAAGAACAATTATCTATGGCACTTGAAAACCAAACAGAACCTATTTTAATTAATCTAGTTGAAGGATGGAACATTATAGGATATACCTTAAATGAGCCACAAGATGCTGTTGCTAGTTTAAATGATATCACAAGTGAGATACAAATTGTCAAAAATAATGATGCAGCTGTATATTGGCCAGAATTTGGCTTTAATGGAATAGGTGACCTTATTCCTGGACAAGGATATCAAATTAAAGTTTTGTCTAATATTTTTGATTTCACATATCCAAATGTAGAAGGACAGAGAATCGAGTTAACACCTACAATTCCACAGTGGGCTATAGATATGGAACTTGATATACATCCAAACGATATACGAACTCTAGTTAGGGTTGTAAATATGCTTGGGCAAGAGGTTAATCCTGAGAACCAAGCATCTGGAACAGTTCTATTATACCTTTATAACGATGCAACTGTAGAAAAGAAAATTAAATAATTATGAAAAAACTACTTTCTATACTTCTCTTATGTTTTTGCTTTTCTGCAACTGCTCAAGACTATAATAATTGGATTTATCTTAATGGTGAAGTTGATATTGAAGATTTTGATTTTACACCCCCAACAACCGACAACAACATGTCTGTTGTATTTCCTGCTGGAACTCTAATTGATTTTTCTGGTGGCCTTTTGCAGGCATATGTTAATGGAAATCCAGTTTCTAATGCAGATTGGCCAATCCAACAAGACGGTGCAGCTGGTGTTGCTGTTATAGGAACAGATTGGAATTGTGGTTGTGATTTAGCTAATGCGGGTGAAGAGATTCAATTTGCAATTTTAATCGATGGTGAAACTATTGTTAACTTTGAAATAGACGGCTCCCCAATAACTTATCAAGCGAATGGTTTTGGGTTATGGAATCCATATAATTTTACAGTTGAAGGAAACCCAGTTGAATTTGGATGTACTGACTATAATTATCTAGAATATAGTCCTTCAGCAAATATTGATGATGGTTCATGTGAAGTAGTTAAAGTTGATGGATGTACTGATTCTGAAGCATGTAATTACTACTATGAAGCTAACTTTGATGACGGTTCATGCTTATACTTAGACTATGAACAATCCTTGTTTAACGCATGTTGTTTAGGAAATAGTATTACAACAATTTGTCTTTTGAGTGTAGATGATGATGGAGTTTGTGAAGATGTTGATTGTATAACCAATGGCTGTACAGAGCTATGGGCAGATAACTATGACCCATTTATAACTCAAGACGATGGTTCTTGCTATAAAATGGGCTGTATCTCTGACTGGGCAGACAACTATGATGCAATTGCTACCACAGATGATGGTAGTTGTGATAGACTTGGTTGTACTTCTGACTGGGCAGATAACTATGATGCTTTAGCAACTACAGATGATGGCTCTTGTATTAGATTGGGTTGTACTTCAAATTGGGCAGATAACTTTGATGAATATGCCACTATTGATGATGAATCGTGTTACAGATATGGTTGTACTTCTAATTTAGCAGTTAACTATGATGAATATGCAACAATAGACAATGATAATTGTGACTTTGATATTATTACACACCTTAAC
>Ga0209495_1000810_pt1 | contig 22834 bp, 33 predicted proteins | sample EN1Hudsemesocosm_FD_184629 | JGI IMG/M metagenome (GOLD analysis project Ga0209495, IMG submission 184629) | Methane-oxidizing microbial communities from mesocosms in the Hudson Canyon - EN1E Hudson Canyon (SPAdes) (version 2) | ecosystem: Environmental > Aquatic > Marine > Cold seeps | place... | reverse complement strand
CAATCCACCGGACATACATCTACACAGTCGGTATATTTACATTTAATACAGTTTTCAGTGACAACAAATGTCATGTTTAGCTCTCCAAAACTAGCAAGGTACGAACTCGTACTACAATTCAGATTGTAATTTTACATGATTTCAATCTGGTATGGGCAATTTTAAGGTATGATCATACTTACCTAGACAAGGAATATTAACCATGCGTCGAATTCTCACTATTGCTATTTTCATTACTGTTTTTGCCATTGGTGCGGCATTTTCCGCAATTAATACAGATCCTATTGCTGTTAATTATTACCTTGGTTCCATTACTGCACCACTTTCTGTGATTATTGTTGTATCTATCGTCGTAGGTATCCTTTTAGGGGCAATCATTATTTATACTAGTACTTTACGCTTACGTTATGAAAATCGTCGACTCCATAAAAAAATCAATGTTTCAGAACAAGAAATAGACAGCCTGCGCATCTTACCCATCAAAGATGAACACTAGGATATTTTTGCTGTGGAATGGTTTCTCCTATTACTCCCTCTCGCCGCATTTTCAGGCTGGATAGCTGCCCGTAATCATTATAAAAAACGTTATGCTAAACAAAGTAATCCTTTTAACCCTGAATATTTTAAAGGCCTGAATTACTTACTTAATGAGCAGCCAGACAAAGCGATTGATGTCTTCATTCGCTTACTTGAAGTTAATAGTGAAACAGTTGAAACACATTTAGCGCTTGCTAACCTATTTCGTCGCAGAGGTGAAACAGATCGTGCCATACGAATCCACCAAAACCTTATTGCCAGACCGACTCTAAGCCCAACACAACGTAATCAGGCTCTTATTGAACTTGGCCTCGATTATATGAATGCGGGTGTACTCGATCGTGCAGAGCAATTATTTCTTGAGTTATTAAGCAAGCCACCTGCTCCAGCTCAAGCATTTGAACAATTACTACGAATCTATCAGCAAGAAAAAGACTGGCCCAAAGCCATTGAAATGGCGAAAAAAATTCAATCACAAACTAAGAAAAAGTTGGGTCCGATCATTGCTCAGTTTTATTGTGAATTAGCTGAGAAAAATAACAATGCCGCTGCCAATACGATACTTGATTTAATCAAACAAGCTCATACACATGACCAAAATTGTATCCGAGCGACATTGCTTGAAGCTAACGTCCATATTAACGCTAATAAGTATCGTAAGGCCCTTAAATCACTACATCGAGTTGAGCAACAAAATCATCTTTACATTCCTGAAGCTCTGCCGCTTTTATTGAGGTGCCATCAACAATTAAATAGCTTAACTGTATTTGAAACTTGGCTACGTACATTACTTGCTCGTCACCCCAATATAACCAGTATGCGTTTAATGCTAACCCACGTTATTCAACAACAATATGGTAGCCAAAAAGCCCAAGACTATTTACACCAGCAATTAGAAAAACATCCTTCTGTTGAAGGCCTCCATACACTTATTTCCTTGGGTGAAGAATCAAATCCTACTCTTGTTCCTTTAATTCAAGGTATAACGGATACATTGGTACGTAGAGGACATCGCTACACCTGTCCCAACTGTGGTTTTTCAGGCAAGAAACTACATTGGCACTGCCCTGGTTGCAAACAATGGGGCACAATACGCCCTACCGAAATCCACCTTTCCGCTTTAGAAACCTTATTGGAGCCATCACATGAGTGATATTGCTATCTATCATAATCCTCGCTGTAGTAAATCCCGGCAGACACTCGCTTTACTTGAAGAGAATGGCGTTAAAGCTGACGTTATTGAATATTTAAAAACGCCGCCAACAGTAGACTCTTTAACGACTATTATTTCGCAATTAGGCATCCCCGCTCGTCAATTACTCAGAAAGGGTGAAGCAATCTATAAAGAACTCAATTTGAAAGATGAGACATTGAGTGATGAGCAACTTATTCAGGCTATGTGTGATAATCCTAAACTTATTGAGCGCCCGATTGTTATAAAGAATGGTAAAGCCAAGATTGGTCGGCCACCTGAATCTGTTCTTGAGATTTTATGATGACTGAAGTACTCGTTCTTTATTACAGTCAATCTGGTCATGTTTTAAGTATGGCCGAACAGATTGCTCGAGGTATTGAAAACATTGAAGGCTGCACGGCCCGATTAAGAACAGTCTCAGAAATATCCTCTGTTTGTGAAGCAACAGAAGATACGATTCCTGAACAAGGCCATCTTTATGCTAGCCATGATGATTTAAAGCAATGTGATGGGCTTGTATTAGGTAGCCCTACTCGATTTGGTAATATGGCGGCACCTCTAAAGTATTTTATTGATAAGACCAGTGATGTTTGGCTTTCAGGTTCTTTAATTGGTAAACCCGCAGCCGCATTCACATCAACTGGCAGCTTACATGGTGGCCAAGAATCGACACTACTGTCTATGATGCTTCCCCTCATGCATCATGGCATGATGATCATGGGTTTACCTTATAGTGAAAGCACATTGATGACGACAACTGATGGTGGCACACCTTATGGTGCAAGTCATCTTGCAGGCAGTAACAATGATCGTCCCTTAAGTGATAATGAAGCCCAATTATGTCGCGCACTAGGCCAACGCATCGCACTCACAGCAAAGACATTAAAATCATGACTCTCTTTTTTAAACGACTTTCCCTGTTTAGCTTTTTTGGCTTAATGATCTCTTTAACTTGCTGGATTACTTTGGCTGAGCACAGCAGTAATTACCCCACCTCAGCTTGGCTCATCATCGCTTTAATCCCCTTATTATTTCCATTAAGAGGTTTATTACATGGAAAACCTTACACCCATGCATGGACAGGATTCCTAATGTTACTTTATTTTTCTCATGGTATTGGTGAGGTATATAGTGCTCAAGGGTTTGATTTGTATGCAAGTTTAGAAGTATTATTTAGTAGTACGACCTTTATTGCATCTATTGTATTTATTCGCCTAAATGCAAGAAGTGTGAAGCGTCACTCAAAATAATATTTTAAAACCTGCTATATAGTTAAGTAGGTTGATTTTTTTGGAGAGTTATTATGAGTTCAATCCCTGCATTACAATCAGGAATCTCTGGTATCCAATCAGGTATGCAAAGTCTTAACCGGAATGCTGCCAAAATTGCTAGCGCTGAAACAATCCAATCTGGTGGCGATCTCACTGAACCTTTAGTCAATATGCTGCTTGATAAACAACAAGTCGAAGCATCTGCCAAAGTCGTAGAAACGACGAGCTCCATGATTGGTAGTATCTTGGATATCAAGGTATAGCATGAACATCAATGCCACTGTGGCATCCCCGTTAGGTACAACACCGGCAATACGGGTAAATGCAGTTGCCAATAACAATGAGAAAGCCACTGAACTTTCCAAGCAAGATTTACAACAGCTGCAAAAACTAAAAACTCGCGATCGAGTTGTCCGTGCACATGAATCAGCTCATGTTGCTGCAGGTGGAGGTATTGTTCGTGGTGGTGCAAATTTTAGCTTTCAGCGTGGACCTGATGGCGTTCAATATGCCATTGGTGGCGAAGTGAAAATTGATGTATCAAAAGTTGCCGGCGATCCTGAAGCTACTTTACAAAAAGCCGGGAGAATTCAGGCCGCGGCACTTGCTCCAGCACAACCATCCAGTCAAGATCGCACTGTTGCAGCCAAAGCAGCTCAAATGGCTATCGAAGCACGAGCGGAAATAAGCCAACAAAGTTCTGCTGAAGAAAATACATCAGCCAATAAACCTTCTTTTTTATCCACTGAACAAGAGGATGTAAGTGGACAGTTACTTGATTTAACCGCTTAAGCCCCTATTTTGTTAGAATAGTGTCACTTCAATATCTAAATTTAAAATACTGCATTGGCATCACTCAACTTTCCACCTTTATCTTTATCAGAAATACACTCGGCACTTGATAACAACACTATCAATAAGCTTGAAGATATTTTAATTCACGACTCTGTTCCCTCTACCAACGATGAACTGTGGCAAAGACTTTCCCAAGGCAAAACAAGCGCAGCAATTTGTCTTAGTGAAACTCAAACAGCAGGCCGTGGACGACGTGGAGACCAATGGCATTCACCAGCGGCAGGTAATTTATACCTCTCAATTTTTTGGCCATTTCCCGCAGAAACGGTTCAAAATGGCTTAAGCATTGCGATTGGGATTAGCTTAATAAATATACTCAAGTCGGAAGGAATCAATGACTTACAGCTTAAGTGGCCTAATGACATCTTATATAAAAGACAAAAGCTTGCCGGAATTCTAGTAGAATCTCGCTTCGGTAAAATACAAAATACCGTTGTTGGCATTGGCCTTAACTTTAAGCTTCCAACTGTCATACAAAATAAAATTCAACAACCAACCACCAGTCTTCAACAGCTTTGTACAAATGTACCCTGTCGGAATAGATTGGCAGGAAAAATTATTCAAACAATGATCAACACATTAGAACAATTCCAGATATCTGGATTACGCGATTTTATATCGCAATGGCCGGACTACGATGCGCTCGCCGATCAAGCAATTACATTAATTGATAAAAATGACCAAATTGATGCTATTGCTCGAGGTATCAATGCTCAAGGTGAACTACAGTATCAACTCAACGACAAAATTCACACATTATCCAATAGTCATATAAGCATCAGGTTTTCTTCATGAAATTATTAGTAGATATCGGTAACACTCGTATCAAATGGACTATTTTGCAACCAGGTCCAATAGAAAGCCAAAGTTTTAACCGTAGTAAAACTGGCGTTAAGGCATCATTGAACAGTCATTGGAAAACACTTGAAGACATTAGCTCTGTCCATGTATCAAATGTCGCCGGCGATAAAATTGCAGAACAATTAACGCAGTGGACTGAAAAACAATGGGATATCACGCCTACTTTTGTAAAAAGTGAGAAAAAACGCTTTGGTGTTACTAACTCATATGAACAAGCAGAGTTATTAGGAATAGATCGCTGGTTAACATTAATCGCAGCTCGCCAACATGCACGTCAAGCAACCTGCATTATTGATTGCGGCACAGCAATCACCGTTGATATTGTTACCAAATATGGCGTACATCAGGGGGGCATGATTTTACCTGGTCTGACTTTAATGCGCGAAGCACTGACAAATAATACAAGTGATCTCAATGATATTGCTGAATCTAGCGAGTTTAGAACGCTAGCAATCAACACTCAAAGCGCCATTAAAGCTGGTACTCTTTACAGTGTTACAGCCACATTAGAACGTATTGTTGATGACCTTAAAGAACAATATAACAACCGTATTCGCTTCATCATTACTGGTGGAGATGCGGAACAATTAAAACCGCTATTACCTTCATTCATCGCGCATTACCCAGACATCGTCTTAAAAGGTTTAGCGTATTATGCTCGCCAAGGTGAGCGTAAAGCTATTCCTGAGACAGCGGATGTTGCTGAAGTAATTGAAGCTGTTGAAACTGTTGAAACTGTTGAAGCTGTTGAAGCTGTTGAAGCTGTTGAAGCTGTTGAAGCTGTTGAAGCTGTTGAAGCTGTTGAAGCTGTTGAAGCTGTTGAAGCTGTTGAAGCTGTTGAAGCTGTTGAAGCTGTTGAAGCATAAAGTTTGTCATACTAGATTATCTAATGTAATCTTTTGCATCTAAATATGGAGAGCTGGCCGAGCGGCCGATGGCGCACGCCTGGAAAGTGTGTATAGGTTTATCCCTATCGAGGGTTCGAATCCCTCGCTCTCCGCCATATAAAAAAACACCCTCTTTATGAGGGTGTTTTTTTATATGGGTGAGTGCACGGTCTTGATTCAAACCCTTTGTTCGACAAAATTGTAGGAACAATTTTGCATGAGCGCTAGCGAACCCGAAGGGCAAAATACAAGGATGTATTTTGTAATCCCCTAAGTTACACAAAGAAAAATAACAACTTTTAAGCCCAGATTCCAAAGGTCTTTAATAGGCTCCTGCTAAACACATACGGGAGTGACAATAAGCTAAAATTATACCTTCGCCAAAACTAAGACCATCTAATCTAAAATAGTAATAGCCAAACTCCCTAAAAACCCTTAAAATTACGCCTTCAATGGTGACCCGCACTGGTCTCCTCGCGACGATATGTTGGTCAGCCCGTCAGACCCGGAAGGGAGCAGCGGAGCCTTCGGACTCGAGCGCCGAGATTTGGCTGGTGTGGGGCATCGCCCAAACTATTTTGATCGCTTAATGTAATCAAATATTATCTAATAGACACTAGGGTTCACACCATCATATGAGTTATTTGGTTCTCGCTCGAAAATGGCGACCTAAGACTTTTTCTGAAGTTGTCGGGCAACAACATGTCCTCCGTGCCTTAATCAATGGTCTAGATCAAAACCGCTTACATCATGCTTTTTTGTTTTCAGGCACCCGCGGTGTTGGTAAAACGACTCTCTCTAGAATTCTTGCAAAATCACTTAATTGTGAGCAAGGCGTCAGTTCGACACCTTGTGGTGAGTGTCAAAGCTGCCAAGAAGTAGATGCTGGTCGCTTTGTTGACTTAATCGAAGTCGATGCCGCATCTCGTACTAAAGTCGATGATACTCGTGAACTATTAGATAATGTGCAATATGCACCAAGCCGTGGCCGCTATAAAGTGTATTTGATTGATGAAGTACATATGCTGTCAACAAGTAGCTTTAATGCATTATTAAAAACATTAGAAGAGCCACCTCCTCACGTTAAATTTTTATTCGCAACGACTGATCCACAAAAATTACCGGTCACTATTTTATCTCGTTGCCTACAATTTAATTTACGAAGGATAGAACTTGAACAAATTGCCGATTATCTGGCCTCTATTCTTCAGAAAGAAGACATATCCTTTGAAGCTGAGGCATTAACTGCATTAGCTCGCGCTGCTGATGGAAGTATGCGCGATGCCTTAAGTCTATTGGATCAGGCCATTTCTTTTGGTGCAGGTGAAATCACTGTAGAACATGTACATCAAATGCTTGGCACCATTGAACAGCATCAATTATTACATATTTTGACAGCATTGATTAATCAAGATGGTAACGCTCTATTACAACAGTCACAGGACCTATCTGTTCAAGGCCGTGATTTTAATCTAGTCCTTAATGCCCTACTTGCTTGCTTGCAACGATTAGCAACCATTCAACTAGTGCCTGATTTAGAAATCTCTGATGAGATCAATAGTGAACAATTAACGGAACTTAGCTCGAAAATAAGCCCTGAAGCGGTTCAATTACTCTATCAAATTGCATTACATGGTAAGCGTGACCTGCCTTTTGCAGCTGATCCTAAAAGTGGTTTTGAAATGACTTTGCTGAGAATGTTAAGTTTTCAACCCAAACACATTGACAGCTCAACGATGGATGAAACAGTTTCTAGCCCTACAGTAGAAAGAAAACCAGTGAGTCAGGTAAATGTCGAGACTCAAGGTCAAACTACACCTCCTGTAAAAGAAACATTTCAGGTCAAAGAATCAACACCAGAAATAGTTACAACTAAAATGACTATTCCTGTAGTCAATGATTCAGCTTTATCTGCTAATAATTGGACAGCAACAATTGCTAATTTGAAACTGGCAGCTTTGTCACGACAATTAGCTGACAATAGTGCATTCATCAAATTTGAAGACTCAAAATTGACTTTATCAATTGCGCCTGAGCTTGCTCATCTCGCCACAGATAAAACAAAAGATCGACTTGAGTCAGCATTAAAACAATATTTAAATACAGTTGTTTCAGTTGTAATAGAACAAGATGCTGTACAGCATCAAGCTAGTCAAACCTTAGCGACACAACAAGCTGAACAGCGTACTAATAGACAGCAACAAGCAGCAGATTCAATTCATAATGATCCCGCTGTTAATGCAATAAAACAGGCTTTTAATGGTCAAGTCATTGAAAGCACAATCAAACCTGTAGATTAATATGGAGTCGATATGAAAGGCGGAATGGGTAATTTAATGAAGCAAGCGCAGCAAATGCAAGCCAATATGGAAAAGGCTCAGCAAGAACTCGCGAATGTTGAAATCACCGGTCAATCTGGTGGTGGTATGGTTCAAGTTGTCATGACGGGTAAACACGATGTTAAACGTGTCAGTATTGAAGATGCTTTATTAGAAGATGATAAAGACATGTTGGAAGATTTAATTGCAGCGGCTGTCAATGATGCTGTTCGTCAAGTTGAAAAAACAAGTCAGGATCGCATGTCAGGTATGCTTCCTCCTGGCATGAAAATGCCATTTTAATTAGTTCTGAATTAAATTATGGCAACTCTTGGTCCTAATATTGAGCAGTTAATCGAGGCTTTTCGCTGCTTACCCGGCGTTGGGCCAAAATCTGCACAACGTATGACTTTTCACCTTCTCGAACGTAATCGTGAAGGAGGAGAACGTTTAGCGAAGTCCTTAACACAAGCTTTAACTCATGTTCATCATTGCCAACAATGTCGAATTTTAAGTGAAACAGAGCTCTGTAGTCGTTGTAGTAATGACCAGCGCCGTCAAGATCAGCTTTGCATAGTGGAAATGCCGAGTGATGTTTTAGCCATTGAACAAGCAACACATTATCAAGGACAGTATTTTGTATTGTCGGGCCACTTATCTCCATTAGATGGTGTCGGCCCCGAGGCTTTAGGGATCCCGCTTCTTATTGAGTTATTTGATAAAAATACCATTAAAGAAGTTATTCTTGCGACTAATCCAACAGTTGAAGGTGAGGCAACAGCTCACTACCTCAGTCAATTAGCTCATGCTAGACAAATTCATGTCACTCGACTTGCACATGGAATCCCACTCGGTGGTGAATTAGAATATGTTGATAGTGGTACACTATCCCATGCCTTTTCTGGTCGTGAGTCGATCTAAAACAATTACATCTATGATAAAAAAGAGTAGCTATTATGGCCGATAAACCAGCCCCTTTTGAATTGTTAAAAACATATTCAGGTCTTATTCACCGCCAACCACTTTTTATTACTAATCAACTTGATGTTGAAAGTTATCATCTATCCTTTTTAACTAAACAAGGTGAAAAGCTAGATGATGATTCTGAGGTTCCAAAGTTCCTCACTCAACTTCATGATATATTGCCGGCCATTAGTGAACGCCAAAAAGCATTACTCTCATTGCCTGAGTCATGGCGTGAAACATTATTAGCAACAGATGAAACAGAGATTGATTTTACACTTGATGTGAATGGTGGTGATGCACCAGCTATCGATAACAAACACTTTTCATTTGCCAGTCATGCGTCTTTAGAAAAAGATAATGAAGATAGCAATACATTGCTCATTGATCTTGATGAATTTAACCCTGAAATATTAACAGAGCATCTTCCCAATTGGCGTGAAAATCATAATGTTTTATGTGCTACCAACGTTAATGAAATCGACGAGTTTTCATTTTGTAAGCAACAAAATCTAGATCTACTACAAGGACAGTTTTATACTTTACCTTCATCGACTAATACTCAAAAAATATCGCCATCAATACAAATTTTAATGGAGTTGTTAGTTAAGTTACAAGATCCTGAAGTTCAAGCCAAAGAACTTGCTAATACTATCAATTTAGATGTGTCACTAAGTTATAAGTTATTACGATTAATTAATTCTGCTTTCTTCGGACTTCCTAAACAGGTCAGTAGTATTCAACAAGCTATTATTTTGTTAGGCCACACTAAAATCAAAACATGGGCAAGCCTACTGTGCCTATCTAATGTGGATGATAAACCTAAAGAATTACGTATTGTTGCGATGACAAGAGCCAAGATGTGTGAATTATTGGCTAAATACTATAAAGGTCAAGCAGATTTATTTTTTGCTGCCGGCCTCTTCTCTACTTTAGATGCACTAATGGACAAGCCACTGCCAGAGTTGCTTGGTAATTTACCTCTATCACCAGAATTATCACATGCACTACAAAATCATTCCGGCGCAGCTGGTCATGCACTAAAAGATGTATTGAATTATGAAAACGGTGATTGGGTTGCATTAGATGCTTCACCGCTACCCGTAGAAATTATTGCTAGAGCATATCTAGATGCTATTAATTGGGCAAAAGAACTTAATACCCAACTAAGAGACTAACCATGAGCCTACCTTGGTTATCATTATCAAATGACAATCAATTTCCACCTATTGAACAAGCATTTGAAGATGGTTTAGTTGCGGCGGGTGGAGACCTCTCACCCCAACGTCTTTTAAATGCCTATCGTCATGGTTTATTTCCTTGGTTCAACGAAAATGATCCCATTTTATGGTGGAGTCCGAATCCGCGAATGGTATTATTCACTAATAAAATAAAATGCTCTAAAAGTTTAAAAAAGACACTGAGAACAACATGCCTTAATATTACTTTAGATCAGGCATTTAAACAGGTCATGGCAGCATGCTCCCAGCCCCGCTCGGATCTCATTGATGATCCGAATAATGGCTCTTGGATCCATCCTGAAATGATTGATGCCTATGTACAACTACATCAACAAGGATATGCGCACAGCGTTGAATGTTGGCAAGATGGTGAGCTAGTAGGCGGCTTATATGGTATTGCAATAGGCAAGATGTTTTTTGGCGAGTCTATGTTTAGTCGCATACGAGATAGCTCTAAAATTGCTTTAGTTGCATTATGTCAACAATTGAATCGCTGGGGGTTTGAGCTTATCGATTGCCAAGTCTATTCTGAACACCTCGCTAGCCTAGGTGCGGAAGAAATAGAACAAGTTGAGTTTATGAAATACATTAACTCATTATGTCAGCAAGAAAATAATAATGACTGGGCTTTAGACAGTGACCTTCCCATAGCAATATGACTGATACGATAACCTTTTATCGAGACTCACCTCACGATTGTTCATATTTAGACGAGCAACAAGCCTGCAATATATATCCTGATCCCAATAAGGAGATGACAAACGCCCTGTATAGTCAGCTAATACAACATGGCTTTAGACGCAGTGGTAATCATGCATATCGGCCTTATTGTTCTGACTGTAACGCCTGCGTACCCGTACGGATAAATATTCAATCATTCAAAGCGAGTAGAAGCCAACGCCGCTGTCTTCAACGAAACCAAGATCTTACCCTTCACCATCATCCAGCCAAATTCAATGCAGAGCACTATGATCTCTATTGTCGTTATTTAGCAGCACGTCATAAAGGTGCTGGAATGGATAACCCTACTGAAGAAAGTTATTTAAACTTCTTAACAAGTGATTGGGCGCAAACCAGTTTTATTGAAATTAGACGTGATTCTCAGCTTATTGCTGTCGCAGTAACAGATTATGTTCACAATGGTTTATCTGCTCTCTATACATTCTTTGATCCTGATATGGCTCAATATAGCTTAGGGACCTTCGGTATTCTCCAACAAATAAATATGGCCCAAACACAAGGCATAGCATGGCTTTACCTAGGATACTGGATTAAAGACTGTCAAAAAATGCAATATAAACAAAATTTCTCAGCCATTGAAGGCTATATTGATCAGCAATGGCAAGCATTGGAAACATGAAAAACGTTGAATAATCAGTAGTTTTACGGCAAAATACTCGTTTATCTCAGAAAATTATAGAATATACATTTTATGGCAAAAGAAGAACATATTGAATTTGAAGGCACTGTTATCGATACAATGCCGAACACTACATTCCGTGTTGAACTAGAAAATGGTCACGTTGTAACGGCCCATATTTCTGGAAAGATGCGTAAAAATTATATCCGTATTCTTACGGGCGATAAAGTTACCGTTCAGCTAACACCATATGACTTAAGCAAAGGCCGTATTACCTATCGTGCTAGATAAGGTGACTACAGCCCATACCCTCTGTGTATAAGAATATTCCTTAAAAGGCTCCCTGGGTGAAGTTTTCATTAAATCCAAAAACAGAAAACACTACTTCAGTAGGGATAACAATCTCTACTGAAGGTATCGCTCTAGCCATTATTGATCACACAGAAATTGCACCTATTTTAAAATATGCTCAATTTCATCCCTGCACAGTTAATGAACAAGCATCTCTACTTGCCGACTTAGTCCGGCAACATCAGCTAAATGAACGTCCATGTAACTTAATCTTATTTCCAGAAGATTATCAACTGATTCAGGTTGATGCACCTGAAGTTTCAAAGCAGGAGCTCAGCTCAGCCCTATATTGGCAAATAAAAGACCTGATTGACTTCCATATTGATGATGCCGTTATTGAGCATATTGAATTGCCAAACCATAGTACATCAGGAAAGAAACAACTCCTTGTCGTTGCTAGCCGCCAATCTGTTATCCAAGCATATGTTGACTTATTACATGCTGCTAATTGTAATTTAGTCACTATTGATATTGCCATTCAGTCAGCACGAAATATCATTAGTTACCTTCCATCGGAAGATAACAGTCTTGGCTTATTAAATTTGTGGGACAATCTTTCCAAACTCAGCGTGTTATATGAACATGATGTCTATATCAATCGTACATCAAGTATCGGCACTCAATCGCTGTCATTTGTCTCTGAAGAGGATGTAAACAGCCAATCGATCCTTGATTCGTTAGTTCTAGAGCTTCAACGTACTTTTGACTACTATGAGAGTCATGCTCGCCAAGCAGCTATTAACCATTTATTTATCCTCAATAACAGTCAGACTATTGATAATCTTGCAGAAATGATCCAGCAACGAATGGGGATTGACTGCGTCAGCGTGAGTTTGAAAGATGTTCTGACGATTAGCGACAAAATAAATGATGATATAAATAGTCGTTGTATGATGGCGATTGGTGGAGCTTTGAGGAGTATTCACTAATGCAGCAAATAAATTTATATCAAGCACAGTTTAAACCCAAAAAGGTGATATTACCTCCCTTCCAAATGTTATTGATTTTGCTTGCTGTGATTATCACATTATCAGTGATGTCACTTTATTCAGCACAAAAAAATTCAGTGCTTGAGAAAACAATTAATACACAACAGCAATACACTCAGCAAACCATACAACTATCAACAGAGTCCCCTCTTCTCACTGCTGAACTAGATAAAATTAACTATCAACGTGCTGATAAACAACGTCTGCTTGATTATCTAACACATCAAGATTTTGGTAACCTACATGGCTTTTCAGAAACGCTCCAACATTTATCTCAACAACAAATAGATAATGTATGGCTGACTGAATTTTCCTTGATTAGAGGCGGTCAAACAATGACGCTACAAGGCAAGGCATTACAATCTAACCAAATTCCAGCCTATATTGATAGCTTGGCAGAAGCAGAACACTTTAAAGGTAAGCAGTTCTCAGTTTTTCAACTGCAACAGCCTGAAGAAGACAGTAACGTCTATACCTTCAAACTTAATACCGATAATAATGTAGGGAGACGTTAAGTGAAACAGCACTTACATACACTCTCAAACTATCTTATTGGTCTTAGTTTACGTGAACGCCTTTTAGTTTTAGTTGTTGCTACCGCCGTCATTTATGCAGTTTGGGATGGCGTGTTTTTCAGCAAACAAGAACAACATCACCAATACTTACTTAAACAGCAAACAGTATTGTTACAACAGCAGCAAGAAAGAGACTTGGCTATCGCTCAAACAACAGCAAAACTAGTAGCTAGCCAACGAACTACCGAGCAGAAAAAACTGGCTATTATTCAAGCCAAGAAAATGTTGCAAGAAACTAAAGATCAACTTGATTCTGTTTTAAATAAATTGGTTCCACCAACCAAAATAACCGAATTATTGCGTAACTTATTATTACAAACACATGGCTTGAAACTGCTGGCTCTTAATAATGAAGCTGTTGAAAGTATTTCAATAGACGATGAAGATTCTAAAGATCAAGCTAAGAATAAGTATAAGACATCACTCTATAAACATTCAACAACACTTAAACTAACTGGGAATTATCAACAGCTTTATCAATATTTATCAGCATTAGAGAATTCTAAGTGGGGTTTGTATTGGGATCAACTGCACTACCATGTGACAGAGTATCCTCAGGCTGAAATTACAATTCGAGTACATACTATCAGTACAAATGAATACTGGATTGGTTTATAAATATGCCCCATAAAACTCACCTCATTGCTATTGTATCGATACTGTTCTCAGTGAATTTATGGGCAGTAGAACAACTCTCTGATCCTACAATGCCGACACACTATAAGGCTAGTCGATTAGCTAACACATCAGATCTGTCCCTTGCAGTAGAAAATTATGTCTGGGTTCTTAATTCAACAATGATTTCTCCCCATCTAGAAGTAGCTATCATCAATGGTAAACAACTTAAAGTTGGTGAGGAAATCAACGGCGCAATCTTAAAACGTATAGACCACCAGCAGGTCGAACTTAGCTATGAAGAAAAAACGATTACATTAATACTTCATCATTCTTTTATTAGTCAGATTAAATCTTCTCAAAAACCTTAAAAGCTATTTCCGGAAGACTTGTGCTAACGACACACTAGCAAGTGATAGAAATGCAACTAATGTCCATGCAGGAATACTGAGTCCCATAAAAGTCCAAAGTACTTCAGCACATTCACCTGAACCTCTCATTACCATATCTATAGCCTCGCCTAAAGGGAAATTATCCAGCATAAAGTTTAGACCAGGACCACAGCTTGGTACTTGATCAGCTGGTAAATTCTGCAACCATACGTGTCGAGCTGAAATACCCGCACCCACTAAAGCTGCTAATCCTGCTAATAAACCATATCCCCTAATTCCAAATTGACTTGGATTATGAATCACTGCCAGCAATAATATTACACCCACGAATAAAGTGAATACGCGCTGCAATATACATAAGGGACAAGGTTCTAAGTGATCAATAAATTGAAAGTAGCCAGCTATCGCTAGCATTGATGTACAAAATAAGAATCCCACAAAAAATAAAGCTCTAGATGAAAACATTGCTTACTCCAATTAATAATTATGTGATAAGTTACATTAAACACATGACTGTTTAAAGGGAAAGAACATGAATGAACAAGAATTAGAACAAAAACTAACTGCTGCTTACGACAAAATGATGGGGCGATTAGAACACTTACTAGATGTTGCCGAGCAACAAGCATTGCCTGTATTGCAACAAAACATCGAGAAAGCAAAACAGCAAGCTATTGAATTAAAAGAAGTCAGTAAAGAAGAAGCCGAAAAATTAGCTAATTATTTACGCCGTGACATTCATGATGCAGCTGAGCATCTTGAACAGACAGGTGAAGAATTATCAACTTGGTTGAACTTTGATCTTAAGCTGATTGAAGAGAGAGCTTTAGATATCTTCGCTAAAGTCGCGGATAAAACACGTTTGGAGCTTGCGCAACTTGCCGCTCAAGCAAAACGTTCTCAGGAATACCATACTGGTGAAATAACAAGTATCGGAACACTAGCTTGTCAAGACTGTGGCACCGTGATGAACTTTAAAAAGACAAGCCGTATTCCACCTTGTCCTAAATGCCATAAAACAGTCTTTACACGTATCAAACATAAATAACTTATTCTTCTGATTGCCAGACCCAGCCACCCTCTGCAATCAGCTGACATAATAAATTTGCTGATGGCAGATCTTTTTTAAGGTTCTGCCAGTCAGTAAGCGTTAGCGTTTCACTCTCGGCCAGAATGGCTAAATTCTCTTGCCCATTCAGCTCTAAGCAGTACTCTTCACCTGCCATATACAATTGGCCACCAGCATCATTTAACGCCCATGCAAAGCTATAGTATAAATTTCGACTTAAAGACTCTCCAGCCTCAAACTGTGCAGTGACTTCCTCAATTGATTCTATATCAGTTAATGACTCTTCAGCTAAACTCACTAAGCTCGACTTTGTATCCGTGACAAACTTTCCTAGAGCACTTGCTAAAATAGGTTCAGCTTCATCAATACTTTGATGCAGCAACTGTTTTAATCTTGCTACTGCATCGTTTGTAATTTCACTATGATGGTCTGCAATCAATAAGTCTGGATCACTATAGCGACTTTTCCCCATTTCATTTTCCAACAGAGTATTGATTACTGAATCCAGCATATCAGTCTGACTAGGTGCTCGAAAACCAAATGAAAAGGTCATACCCTCATCAAGGGCTACGCCATGGTGAGCAAAATGTGGAGGCAAATAAAGCATATCTCCGGGCTGTAATTCCCACTGCTCATCTGGTTCAAAATCAGCTAGTATTTGTAACTTAAGGCCATCAATTAACTTGGCATTATGAAGTGGTTTGTCGCCAACTTGCCAACGACGGGAGCCCATCGCTTGCAATAAAAACACATCATAACCATCAGTATGAGGGCCTACAGTGCCATGTTCTGGCGCATAACTAATCATTAAGTCATCACGCCGCCAATCAGGAATAAACCGAAAAGGATCGAGTAGATATTGCAGTTCTGGTAGGTGTTTATCAACATCTTGAACAAGCATAGTCCAATGTGTTTCTGGTAGGCGAGCAAAGTCTTCTTCTGACAAAGGGCCATTGGTGACTTGCCAAGCCCCCTCTTCTCCCTGCTCTTCAATCAATCGCGATTCTATTTCGGGTTCACATGCTAGCCCAGCAAGATCTTCAGCTGTAATCGGTGATTCAAAGTCTGTAAACGCTTGCCGAATCAACAGTGGTTTTTTTTGCCAATATTGATCTAAAAACTCTTGCTGGCTTAAACCTGTATTAAAAAAATCTGTCATAAGAACTAACTAACTGTTTCAACTTTAAACACCACATTATCAACGCTCACTATTTTTATTTTAGTGCCCGCTGAACAATCATCACCGATAACTTTCCATGTTGAATCATCTACTTTAACTTTGCCTTGACCATCCACAATAGCTTCTTTCAAAGTAATAACTCGACCGACATATTGCTCACCACGTCGGTTTAGTAATGGTTCATCGGTTTCTATTGGGTTGTTTTTATAATAATGTCGCCAGATAATAATGCTCGCAACAGAAAGAATCGCAAATATAAAAACTTGATATTCCCACTGCATTTCAGGCATCAAATACACTGCAACACCCGTCATAAAGGCTGCGATCCCCATCCATAGGGCAAAAAAGGTTGGGGCAAATATTTCGAGAATAATCAGTGCAACGGCCATCATCCACCAGTGCCAAAAATCCGGTACAAATAATTCCATGGCTTACTGTCCTTTAAAGGTATTTTTAGCTAACTCTGCAATCCCACCTAAAGAGCCAATAACACTGCTGGCTTCAAGCGGCATAAAGATAACCTTACTATTCTCTGCTGATGCAACATCTTTAAGTGATTCGATATATTTTTGGGCAACAAAATAATTAATAGCTTGAATATCACCTTTAGCAATCGCTTCAGATACCACAAAGGTTGCACGTGCTTCCGCCTCAGCCATACGTTCACGTGCTTCGGCATCACGAAATGCGGCTTCACGTCGACCTTCAGCATCCAGAACAACAGCTTGTTTTTCACCTTCAGCTTTCAAAATCTCAGATTGACGTAAACCTTCTGCTTCTAAGATATTGGCACGCTTTTCACGCTCAGCCTTCATCTGACGGCCCATTGCTTCAACTAAATCAGCCGGTGGTGCAATATCTTTAATTTCAATACGAGTTACTTTGACACCCCACGGCGTAGTCGCATCATCCACCACACTTAATAATCGAGCATTAATTTCATCACGTTTAGATAATAATTCATCTAAATCCATTGAACCCATTACTGTTCTAATATTAGTTTGGGTTAGATTCAAAATGGCGTGATTTAAATTATTTACTTCATACGCAGCTTTTGCAGCATCCATTATCTGAAAGAACACCACACCATCAACGCGCACCATTGCATTATCTTTGGTAATAATTTCTTGTGATTGAACATCAAGTACCTGCTCCATCATATTAATTTTGGCACCGATACTATCCATAACAGGTATAATCAAATTTAAACCGGGTCGTAATGTTTTGGTATAGCGACCAAAACGCTCAACGGTAAACTCCCGTCCTTGTTGCACTGATTTCACTCCCATCAACACAATGACAATAGCGAGTACTAGAAAAAAGAGTACAAACGCAGAAAAACCTTCCATTATTTTCTCCTTGATTATTAACGAATATAAATGCTGATAATAACAGCATATCGTGATGGGTTGGTCATAAATTAAAGATAAAACTTGGACATTTTCCGAGTGGCGTTAGACAATAGGCTTTAACTTAATCTAACTATGCTTTATATGAAATTACTTTCTTTTACACAATTTATTCTTACGCTTTTACTGTTAGCTTTCAGTATCAATAGCTATGCTACACAGTGGTATCACGTTGAACTAGTCGTATTCGAACAACTTGATACGATTACTGATGAACAATGGCCTGAAATGACTGATATGACCGAAACTAAGTCTCCAATGCTAACGCCTGATATGGCTTCAACACTCATCCAACCGGCACAAAATGAAACACTGCTTAACACTGTTGAACGCTTAGGTCGTTCTCAACATTACCAAGTTCAATATCATCAGGCATGGCAACAACCAATCATGAAGAAGCGTAGTGCTAAGGCCATAGGCATACATTCAGCCAATAATATGATTGAAGGTTCGATCAAACTCTATAAATCTACCTATTTGCATGCCGCGCTCGACTTATGGCTAAAAGAAAATATTACCCCAGTCACTAGCTGGTCAGATGTCTCACCTGACGGCGATATTATTGATGCTCCTCGGAACCCACATTTAAAAGAGTCTCGTCGGATTCGAAGTAAAAAATTGTACTTCTTTGACCACCCAAAACTAGGCGCCCTTTTACAATTGACCCCTATTGATACACCCGAAGCCGTTCAGGCCAAGGAAGAAGCACTAGAATCTTTTTCATTACCTACTGAAGCGGCACCTATTGCGACTGAATAAGCTCGACGAGCAGCTGCTTTACCTGTTCCATACCACCAGCTAGTATTTGCTCTATCTGCTCCATAGTAATCGTACCGCTTGTTAAGCCTGCGGCCCAATTAACACTCAAAGCACATGTTGCATAAGACATCATTAGTTCTCGTGCTAAATAAGCCTCCGGCATCCCTGTCATTCCAACCATCGCACAACCATCTTGTACCATTCGTTTGATTTCAGCTGCTGTTTCTAAACGCGGTCCCTGAGTTGCCCCATAACAGCCACCATCTACAAGCGCTATCTGCTGATTTTCACCTGCTTGTAAAATGTCTTGTCGAAGTGCTTCATCATAGGGATAAGTAAAATCAAGATGTTTGTCAGCCGTAAAGTTATCACTAAAAAAACTCTGCTCACGTCCATAGCTATAGTCAATAATTTGGTCTGGTACAGCTAAAACACCTGGCGACATATCATCGCGTAGCCCTCCCACAGCAGCAATAGCAATAATCTGCTTTACACCCATAGAATGAAGTGCCCACATATTCGCTCGATAATTAATTTTATGAGGAGGAATCGTATGTTCGACACCATGTCGAGGTAAAAATATAACTGAGTTACCTTGTAACTTACCTATAGATAAAACACTTGAAGGAGCCCCAAATGGTGTGTCAATTACTATCTGCTCAATAATATCCAAACCTGACAGTGAACTTAAGCCAGTGCCGCCAATAATAGCAAGTGTCATGATTAGCTTTCCTCCTTAACAGCATAAATACCTGGCGCATTTCGCCAATAACCTTGGTAGTCCATACCAAAACCAAATACATAACGATTAGGTACCGTTAAACCTATAAATGCTGGCAACTCACCTACTTTGTTATCGTGTAATTTGTCTACCAATGTCACACATTCCACTGACTTCGCACCAGCTTGCTGACAATGTTCTCGCAATGCTTGCACTGTCACACCTTCATCAAAAATATCTTCAACAAGGATAACCGTTCTGTCTTTTAAATCTGTGACCGGTTTGTGGAACCATTTCAGTTCTCCACCTACTGTTTTATCTCCGTAGCGGCTAACATGTATATAATCCAATTCGAGTGGGAAATTTAACTTCGGCAATAAGTGCCCTGTTGTTAATACTGAGCCATTCATAACACATAAAAATAATGGGTTTGAATCAGAAAACTGCTCAGTTAATGCAGTTGCTAGATGATTCAATGCCTTATCAATATCATCCATTGAATACAATTTATCTGCGTTATCAAAAATATGCTGTAAATGTTTCACTTTTTTCTCATGTTTGAAGTGTAATAAGCCATTATAATGGCAGTTTTTATCTAAGGTTCAAACTAATGCGCCATTTCTGGCCACTTCTTATATTTTTGATTATTTTACTGGTAGCTATCATTGGGCTCAAGCAAGATCCTATCAGCAAAAAATTATCAACATCAGTGCCCCAACGCATTATTACTCTTGCCCCCAATATTACTGAAGTCACTTTTGCCTTAGGTTTAGATAATAAAATTGTAGCTGTCACAAAGTATTGTGATTACCCAGCCCAAGTCAATACATTACCTAAAGTTGGTGGGTTCATTGACCCGAATCTGGAAGCGATTGTAGCACTTCAACCTGACTTGGTTATTTTAGTCGCCTCGCAACAGCAAACAATTAAGCAGTTACAACAGTTGAATATTCCAATTCTTGCTGTTCACAACGCAACATTGGCTGATATTAAAGATAGTATTTCCATTATTGGCAAAGCGACGGATCGTCAGCAGCAGGCAGAGCAGATCTTAAATAAAATTGAACATCAAATAAGCACTATTAGTAATAAGGTAGCCAATCTAAATCGCCCTAAGGTTATGCTTACAATGGGTCATAGTACAAGTAGTGAGCATATGAAAAATGTCTATATTGCAGGTCAACATGATTTTTATAATGACTTAATTAAACTTGCTGGAGGTCAGAATAGCTATCAAAACACACATCTAAAAGTACCTTCACTGTCGATTGAGGGAATTATGCAACTTAATCCTGATGTGATTATTGATATTTTCCCTGAAGCCTCTGATCATAATGCTAATATTGAACAAACCATTCAGCAGTGGCAGAATTTAACTTATGTTAATGCCGTAAAAAATAATCGTATTCATATTATTGAACAAAACTATGCCACTATTCCAGGTCCACGAATTTTCCAATTACTTGGTGATATGGCCAGAATAATTCATCCTGAATTAAATTGGGATGAGCAGACCTTATGACAATATTATTAGATGTTAGTCAGCTTTCAATTAAAGTCGCTAACAAGGTTTTGTTGTCTTCAGTGAGCTTTCAACTTGAGCAAGGCGATTACCTCTGTATTTTGGGTCCAAATGGTGCAGGTAAAAGTACGCTTTTAAAAGCGTTAATGGCTATTATTCCATCAAGTTCAGGCATTATCAGTCTCAATCAACAACCATTATCTGACTTATCTCAAAAAGAACTTGCTCGACAAATAAGTTATGTACCTCAGGCTCATGGCCAGCAACTTAACTTCAACGTTATCGACTTTATCAAAATGTCTCGTTATGCTTATCATTCTGCATTTTCAGAATGGTCAAGCGACGATCAACTCGCATTAGAACAAGCAGCTAATATTACTGACACTGAAAACTTCCTCCAACGGCAGATGAATACACTAAGTGGAGGGGAGGCCCAGCGAGTCATGATTGCTGCGGCACTTTGCCAACAAACACCGTTATTACTATTAGATGAGCCGACTAGTTTTTTAGACCCTCACCATCAAGTTGAAGTGCATCAACTCATCCAAAACCTTAATCAGAAACATAATATAAGCATTATTGAAGTCAGTCATGACTTAAATCATGCAGCCCAACATAGTCAGCATATATTGGCACTCAAACAAGGTGAAAAATGTTGGCATGGCCCATCATCTGAGTTATTAACCACCCCACGCTTGCAAGCACTTTATGATCAACAGTTTGTCTTCACGACTCATCCTCAGACAGGTGCTGCTGTTGCTTTACCAAGTGAGCTTAATATGGGGGAAATTCAATGAAACAGTTCAATATTCTCATCATTATTGCCTTAGTGACGCTACTGATTTTATTGTTCAGCCCCTATCTCGGACTAAACGTAGAAGATCCAGCAATTCAACATCATATTTTGACTCAATTACGTCTGCCTAGAGTCTTATTTGCCTTTATAGCCGGTGCAGGTCTGGCACTCTGTGGCATGGTCTTCCAAGCAATGTTTCATAATCCATTAGCCACACCGTTTACACTTGGTGTGGCCAGTGGTGCATCATTGGGTGCAGCAATCTATGTTTACCTTGGTTTCAGCTTTACTATTCTCGGCCTTGATGGCGGGGCCTTTGCAGCTTTCATCGGTGCACTAATCGCCATTAGTTTTGTTTATAGTATTAGTCGTTTTCAAAATGGCTTTTCACCAGAAACATTACTGTTAACGGGTGTTGCAATTAGCTTCTTTTTTTCTAGTCTTATCTTATTCACCCAATACCTCAGCAACCTAACAGATTCATTCCAAATTTTACGTTGGTTAATGGGTAGTTTAACGACTGTAGGCTACCGAGATATCATTCAATTACTGCCCTTTGTCAGTATCTGTGTTGCTGCCATTCTATGGCTGACACGTGAATTAAACCTATTAATGACAGGCGATGACATAGCGCTTAGCCGCGGCGTATCAGTACAACGGATCCGTTATAGTCTATTTTTTGTTACTTCCTTATGTGTCGGTGCAATCGTCGCTTTATGTGGTCCCATTGGTTTTATAGGTATGATGGTTCCCCATATCTGTCGTTTACTAATTGGTAGCGACCATCGTTGGTTAGCCCCTGCCAGCTTACTCTTTGGTGGTTCATTTCTAATTGTCTGTGACACAATTTCTCGGCTCATCATTGCGCCAGCAGAGATTCCTGTAGGTGTTATTACAACATTATTAGGCGGCCCTTTCTTTTTGTGGTTACTTATTAAATCTAAATCAAAAGGGGCTTGACCCAAGCT
>Ga0209495_1000805_pt1 | contig 22899 bp, 19 predicted proteins | sample EN1Hudsemesocosm_FD_184629 | JGI IMG/M metagenome (GOLD analysis project Ga0209495, IMG submission 184629) | Methane-oxidizing microbial communities from mesocosms in the Hudson Canyon - EN1E Hudson Canyon (SPAdes) (version 2) | ecosystem: Environmental > Aquatic > Marine > Cold seeps | place... | reverse complement strand
TAAAAGGCTCTTGATTTTTTTCTTATAAAATCAAACCAAAGCCGCATCAAATACCCTCAAGAAGTCTTCAGGCTCAGGACGAACACGATAATTATCGGTCAAGTCCGCAAAAATAATCTTGCCATCATTATTCGTCATAACGACTGTCGGCATTACCGTATCACTGTCATACCCCAAAGCCTGCAAGCCCATCGGCAAGCCATTTTTAGCAATGATCCGCAAAGAGTCAGCTGCCTTATTATCTTCGTCAATCAAGAAGTTCATATTCACATCAAAGCGCTTAGCCAGACCCTTGGTATGCCCTTCTGATTGAGGGCTCACCATATAGATCTTTATCCCACGCACTTCTAGTTGACGATACTGGGCTGCCACTTCTTTGATTTGCGCCATACACAAAGGACACCAGTTACCACGATAAAACATTATCAAGCTGGCTTGCTGACTAATATCTGCAGAAGTCACAGAGTTACCTTCAACATCCTTTAATGAAAAATGAGGCAATTTTTTACCTACGACCAGTAATGCATTATCTTCTCGACCAAAGCGGCTATACCAAAAAACATAGGTTAAATTGCCCAGTAAAGCGATTACCATGCTGATCAAAGATAAAGCATACCCCTGTCCTTCTTTTAGCGCTATTACACTTCCAAGTAGGCCAAGCACGATTGTCACCAAGGGTATTAAGAATAGAAAATTTAAGTTCTCACTGGTACGAGCCGTTCGATAGAGAAATAAATTCCCCAAAAATAATGGGAAAGGTAGCGCCGCAATGAGTGCTAACGAGGTTAGCCATATAGGCTCCGCTTGCTCACCGATAAAAGGCAAAGCAAAGAGCCCCAATGCCACAACGGGATATCCGCCGATAAATAATGATTTAGTTAACATAATTCTTCCTTCTTACTTAATTGTTTTAATGTCCAATGAATTTGTTGCTCTAAAATGCTTTTCTCCAAGCCCAGCTGGCATTGAAGTCGCCAACCGAGTAACTGAGTAAATAGCCATTCGCCATATTGAATACTGGCTTGTTCATCCAGCTCTTTTCTGAGTTGATGGATAAACCCTTCCTTTACTGGCTGCATCAACTGCCCAGCCAACTGATTTAACTCAAGATCAACCTTTGCGGATTCAGCAATGGTGTTGACCAATAAACAGCCCTTAGCCGACAACTCCTGCGCAGGAGCGATTAAGACGATATTAAAAAACTGCCTTATCGCTTCAATTGGTGCTGCGTTATCATTCAATAAGGTCATGCTGAGCAACTGTTTCGTTTGTTCTGCATAGGTATGTAGGCAAAGTTCAAAGAGCTGGCGCTTATCACCGAAATTATTATAAAAACTACTGCGACTGAGCTTCATCGCAGCCAATAAGTCCGCTAACGATGTCTCGCTATACCCTTTAAGCCAGAAGCACTCTATTGCTTTAGCAATAACTTGCTGCTGATTAAATTCTTGCGGTCTTGCCATTTAACCCCTCTCTCATTTTGAAGCGATTGATATTGCCACTCAAATACTCCGACCCCATTATGAACCAATCGTTCCACAACAAAGTAAATAAAACCCGAAATAATCGGGTTTTATTTACTTTGTTGTGATTCTTGCTTATTTAAAATAAGCATTCTCGGTCACAGTATGGTCTGTATCGTCTTTTACCCCAGTTAGTTCTGGGATTTTGTCTAATAACGTTGTCTCAACACCATCTTTCAGTGTCATCTCAACTGCACTACAACCCTGACAACCACCACCAAATTTCAATACCGCCACCATTTCGGCGGTGATTTCAACCAAGCTCACTTCACCACCATGAGACGCTAGACCTGGATTGATTTCGGTATACAGCAAATAGTTGATACGTTCATTAACTGGGCTATCCGCGTTCACTTTCGGCATCTTAGCATTCGGTGCTTTAATCGTAAGCTGACCACCCATGCGATCTTTAGCAAAATCGATAATCGCTTCTTCTAAATAGGCAGTACTCATAACATCAACATAGACACGTAGCTTGTCCATCGCCTGAAGCACGTCATTGACGTTGATTTCATCAGGACGGCAATAGGCTAAACACGTCTCAGCATACTTGGTGCCTGGTTGAGTGATAAAGATACGCACCGCCATGCCTTCGACGTTTTGCTTTTCTAAAAGCTCTGCCAAATACTCTTCTGCGGATGGGGTGATCTCTATGTACTGCGTCATGATGTTTTACCTTAAAAGCTATATGCGCGCATTGTATCCTTTTTATTTTACAACGCATCACTTTTTGATGAAATACACCGTTTTATCTAGACTTAGATTACATTTTCATTAAAGCCCGCATGCTCTATACGGTTATAATCGAGATTTAACTGCGCTTCATTCATGTTCGCATTGAACTTATTTCATCTGATGTAGTTAAGACATTAGAAGCAGTTCCTGATAAAATGTGCGCCTAATTTTTACAGTCTAGTTTTACACTTTAGTTTTATAGTCTAGCTAGCAATTGCAGTGGTAGAGAATCAAATGGATCGTCAACAGCGTTTAGAAATACTTCATAGCACCCTGAAAACCCGCGCCCTTATTTTAGATGGTGGTATGGGGACCTTAATTCAGGCGCACCAGCTAGAAGAAGCGGATTACCGCGGTGACCGCTTTGCCGATTTAGAGCAAGAAATCAAAGGTAATAACGACCTTTTGGTTTTGACTCAGCCAGAGATCATCAAGGGCATTCATAAAGCCTACCTAGATGCTGGCGCTGATATCATTGAAACCAATACCTTTAACTCGACTCGCGTCTCCCAAGCGGATTACGACCTAGAACATCTCGTGCCTGAGTTGAATGAAGTTGCTGCAAAAGTTGCTCGCGAAATCTGTGATGAAGTCGCTGCCGAAACCGGCATTACCCGCTTCGTTGCGGGTGTTTTAGGGCCAACCAGTAAAACAGCGTCTATCTCTCCTGATGTAAACGATCCAAGCTTTCGTAACATCACCTTTGATGCCCTAGTCACGGAATATACCGAAGCGACTCACGGTTTGATCAAGGGGGGTTCCGATATCATCCTAATCGAAACCGTATTTGATACCCTAAACGCCAAAGCCGCCATTTACGCCGTACAAGGTGTATTTGAAGAATTAGGTTATGAGCTGCCAATCATGATTTCCGGCACGATTACTGACGCTAGTGGCCGTACGCTATCGGGTCAGACCGCAGAAGCTTTCTTAAACTCTGTGATTCACGCTAAGCCTTTATCTGTAGGCTTTAACTGCGCACTGGGCGCCGATGAGTTGCGTCCTCACATTGAAGAGCTATCGACTAAAGCCAACTGCTACGTTTCCGCTCACCCGAATGCCGGCCTACCAAACGAGTTTGGTGAATACGACGAAACCCCTGAACAGACTGCCGCCATCGTTGGCGAGTTTGCTGAAAGCGGCTTCTTAAACATTATTGGTGGTTGCTGTGGTACAACGCCAGAACACATCGCCGCCATTGCTGAGCAAGTTCATAAGCACCCACCACGTCAAATTCCAGAAATTGAAGTCGCTTGTCGCCTTGCGGGTCTTGAACCTTTTACAATTGATAGCAATTCGTTATTCGTTAACGTCGGCGAACGTGCCAACGTAACCGGCTCTGCCCGTTTTAAGCGTTTAATTAAAGAAGACAAATTTGAAGAAGCCCTAGACGTTGCTCGCGTGCAAGTAGAAAACGGCGCTCAGGTAATCGATATCAACATGGATGAAGGCATGTTGGAATCTGAAGAAGCCATGGTGCGCTATTTGAACTTGATCGCTTCTGAGCCGGACATCTCACGCGTGCCTATTATGGTTGATTCCTCTAAGTGGGAAATCATCGAATCGGGCCTAAAGTGCATTCAAGGTAAGGCGATCGTTAACTCGATCAGCCTGAAAGAAGGCAAAGAAGAGTTCGTTGAGAAAGCCAAAAGCTGCATGCGTTTTGGCGCCGCGGTTGTAGTCATGGCGTTTGACGAAAAAGGCCAAGCGGATACTGAAGCACGTAAGAACGAGATTTGCGCCGAGTCTTATCGCATCCTAGTCGACGAAGTGGGCTTTTTACCTCAAGACATTATCTTCGATCCCAATATTTTCGCCGTGGCGACCGGTATTGAAGAACACAACAACTACGCGGTAGATTTCATCGAATCGTGTAAATTTATTACTGAGAATTTACCCCACGCAATGATCTCGGGCGGCGTGAGTAACGTATCGTTCTCATTCCGCGGTAACGAGCCTGTGCGTGAAGCAATTCACTCGGTATTCCTATATTACGCGATTAAAAATGGCATGAGCATGGGTATCGTAAACGCCGGGCAATTGGCTGTGTATGATGACCTACCTGCCGAGCTAAAAGAGCGCGTTGAAGACGTTATTCTTAATAAACGCGAAGATGGTACTGACCGCTTATTAGAAATCGCAGAAAAATACCGTGGCGATGGCAGTGTTCAAGAAGTTGAAACTCAAGAGTGGCGCAACCTTCCTGTTGCAGAACGTTTGAGCCATGCCTTAGTGAAAGGTATCAATACCTTTGTTGAAGAAGATACCGAAGAAGCCCGCCACATGTTTGATCGCCCTATTCAGGTGATTGAAGGTCCTTTGATGGACGGCATGAACGTGGTCGGTGATTTGTTTGGCGAAGGTAAGATGTTTCTTCCTCAGGTAGTGAAAAGCGCCCGGGTGATGAAGCAGGCCGTTGCCTACCTATTGCCTTTCATCGAAGAAGAGAAAGACGGTAAGTCTGAAAGCCAAGGAAAGATCCTGATGGCGACCGTGAAAGGCGATGTACACGATATCGGTAAAAATATTGTTGGCGTTGTACTTCAGTGTAATAACTTCGAGGTTGTCGACCTTGGGGTGATGGTTTCGGCGGATAAGATTCTTAAAACTGCAAAAGAAGAAAACTGCGACATCATCGGTCTTTCGGGTTTGATTACTCCTTCATTGGATGAAATGGTTCACGTAGCGAAAGAAATGCAGCGCTTGGATTATCACTTGCCTCTATTAATCGGTGGCGCGACGACGTCCAAGGCACACACTGCGGTGAAAATTGAACCTCAGTACAACAACGACGTCATCGCTTATGTAGCCGATGCCTCGCGTGCGGTAGGTGTTGCACAAAAATTAGTGAATCCAGAGTTCAAGCAACAATTTGCCGATGATACTCATGCAGAATACGAAAAAGTTCGTGCTCGCAATGCGAATCGTAAAAGTAAGCCGTTATTAAGTTACCCATCGGCTTGTGAACGCGCACCACAGATTAACTTCGGTGATTACACACCGCCTAAGCCGAATAAACTTGGGGTGACTGTTTACGACGACTTCCCCCTTGAGAGCTTGGTTGATTACATCGATTGGACGCCTTTCTTTATCTCTTGGGAGCTGGCGGGTAAATTCCCACGCATCCTTGAAGATGAAGTTGTCGGTGAAGCAGCTACAGCACTTTATAAAGATGCTCGCGAAATGCTTGATCGCATCATCAAAGATAAGCTTTTTGTTGCCAAAGGGGTTGTCGGCTTATGGCCAGCAAGTCGCAAAGGCGCGGATGATATTGAAATCTACGCCGATGAAAGCCGCAGCGAAGTGCTTGAAACCTTGCATCAGCTGCGCCAGCAAACAAACAAACCTGCTGGTCAGCCAAACTATTCTTTAGCGGATTTTATTGCGCCTGAAAGCTCTGGCAAAGAAGATTACATGGGTGCCTTCGCGGTAACGTCTGGTCTTGAAGCCGAAGCACTGGCAGAGCAGTACAAGACTGATAACGACGATTACAATAACATTCTAATGAAAGCCATTGCTGATCGCCTTGCAGAAGCCTTTGCTGAGTGTATGCACGCCATTGTGCGTAATGAAACTTGGGGCTACGCGAGCGATAAGAATCTTTCTAACGAAGAGCTAATTAAAGAGAAGTATCAAGGTATTCGCCCTGCACCAGGCTACCCAGCTTGTCCAGATCATACCGAGAAAGCCGCGTTATTCCGCCTGCTGAATCCAGAAGCGAATGCGGGTATTACCTTAACCGAAAACTTTGCCATGTTCCCATCGGCTTCGGTTAGCGGCTGGTATTTCTCTCACCCAGAATCAAAGTATTTTGGTCTAGGTAAGATAGATAAAGATCAGGTCGAAGATATTGCCGGTCGTAAAGATGAAGAGGTCCATATTATGGAGCGCTGGTTAGCGCCGAACTTGAATTACTAATTTGTCATTCAATTTATAAACGGCTGCCCATTATCAATTATTTTACCGTCTCATTAACGACTGCTCTAGGGCGAGCGCTTAGAATACCGAGCGCTCGCTTATCTCGCATACTCACCATTAGCATCCCTATTATTATGGGGATGCTTTCACAAAGCATCTTAAACCTTGTTGATGCCGCAATGGTCGGTCACTTAGGCTCCGAGGCTCTAGCGGGAGTAGGCATTGGCAGTTATGCCGCGTTCTTAACCGTATCTCTGGTGATGGGTTTATCGGCTGCGGTGCAAACCTTAGTCGCACGAAGAATGGGCGCTAAGCAAGTGGATCAGGCGGGCAAACCGTTAATGGCTGGATTGATTCTGGGCAGCCTCATCGCCCTTCCTTTAATCCTGTTATTTTTACTTTTCAGCAATCACCTAATGGGCCTATTCAGCTCAGATCAAGCTGTACTCGCCATCGCCCAACCGTACTTTGAGTGGCGTACTTATGCGGTGATCGCTGTTGCTTTTAATTTCTGCTTTCGCGGTTATTGGGCCGGCATCGGTGAAACTAAGTCTTACTTAAAAGTATTGCTTTGGATGCACATTGCCAATGTTGTTTTCAGTTATCTATTAATATTTGGTTTCCCATTATTGGCCATACCCGCCTACGGCGCAGTGGGATCAGGCATGGGCACCTGCCTCGCTATTTTCTTGGGTACGGTTATTTATTTGCTGCTTACTCTGAAAAAAGCAGGCCATCACGGCTTCAGCTTGCACATACCCAGCAAAGAAATGATGAAGAGTTTATCTCAACTCGCCCTACCCAACTCTTTGCAGCAAGGCTTTTTTGCCTTGGGCGTTAGCATTCTATTTATGATTATTGGCCTGGTAGGCAGTGAGCAACAAGCGATTGGCCACATCCTAATTAACCTGGCGCTATTACTCATCTTACCTTGCGTTGGTTTGGGCATAGCCTCTACTAGCCTTGTCAGTCATTCACTGGGAGCTAAAAACCCTCAGGATGCGTACCAATGGGGATGGGATGTTGTAAGACTAGCCACATTCTTAATGTTATTTTTGGGTCTGCCAATTTCCTTATTTGCCGATTCAATTTTAAGAATATTCACCCAAGATGAATACCTTATCGCCCTAGGCACTACCCCCCTTCAAATCACCGGCATCAGCATTATTTTTGAAGTGACTGCCATGGTGCTCATTCAAGCGTTATTAGGCGCAGGGGCCAGCAAAAAAGTACTGGCCATTAATTTTGTTATGCAATGGTGCCTACTACTACCGCTTGCTTATTTAGTTGGGCCGATATTAGGCTATGGCTTATTAGGCATCTGGTGCATCCAGAGCATGCAGCGCATTAGCTCTTCGGTGCTTTACGCCACTCTTTGGCGTAGAAGAAGTTGGGTATCTGACAATCTATAACCTAATGATGAAGTTTTAGTCGAGTTTTAATAGTATTTTCATAATTACTGCTTAGAATCATATTAATACTTTTAAATATTGGGCCTACAATGCTCTCAGCTTATTCATCTCTCACCCAAGTAATCGCCCATCGAGGCAGCAGTGGGCAAGCGCCTGAAAATACCTTAGCCAGCTTACACTTGGCTGGCCAACAAGGTATTAAGTGGGTTGAGATTGACGTTATGCTAACTTCAGATGGCATTCCCGTTATTTTTCATGATGATTACCTGCATCGCACAACTAATGGTGAAGGCTTAATTCATAAAACAACGCTTGAGGACCTACAGCAATTAGATGCAGGGGCTTGGAAAGGGACAGAGTTTCAACATCAAAAGGTACCCACTTTAATCGAGGCCATTGAAGTCATAGCCCACTATGGAATGGGATTAAATTTAGAGCTTAAACCCTGCGAAGGCCTAGAAGAAGAGACTACGGAAGCCAGTATTGCGGTATTGAAAAAACACTGGCCAACTCACCTTCCCCTCATACTCAGCAGTTTCAATTACTTTTCATTAACCAGCGCTCGAGATTTATGGCCGGAAATACAACGAGGCTACAATGTATCGGCAATTCCTAAAGCGTGGCAATCTCGTTTAGAAAACCTAGGCTGTTCGGGCTTACACATCCATCAACCCTTTTTTGATGCTCAGCTGGTGGCTGAGATAAAAAAAGCAGGATATAAGGTACTGGCCTTTACTATTAATAATGAATCTCTCGCTATAGAATTATTTGATCAAGGATTAGATGCTGTATTTAGTGACTTCCCCCTACAGATTCAGCACGCTATCGATAGCCAAATACCTGCCTTAGAAGTCGCTTTTACTTGATTTAATGCTCTTTTTTAATAACAACTTAGCCATCTATTCACTTTAGTTATTTCGATATATAGAAATATTGGTTTTTTGCATAACGATTTTTTGGTACATTTGCCGCCAATAACTCCCTATGGCTTAATAATTCGGAAAGCTATGTACGTATATGACGACTTCGACCAACGCATCATTAATGAACGCGTTGCGCAATTTCAAGACCAAATGAACCGTTATTTGGATGGTAAGATTCCTGAAGAGGAATTCCTTCCACTACGTCTACAAAACGGTATTTACGTTCAGCGCTATGCGCCTATGCTACGTATCGCGGTCCCTTATGGCATGTTAAACAGCCAGCAGCTGCGTAAAATGGCAGAAATCGCTCGCGACTACGACCGTGGTTATGCGCACTTTAGTACTCGTCAAAACTTACAGTACAACTGGCCAAAACTTGAAGAGTGTCCTGAGATATTGGGCAAATTAGCTGAAGTTCAGATGCACGCGGTTCAAACCAGTGGTAACTGTATTCGTAATACTACAACGGATGAATACGCTGGTGTCATTGCAGAAGAGCTGGTTGATCCTCGCCCGTATTGTGAAATTATTCGTCAGTGGTCTACTTTTCACCCAGAATTCGCTTTCTTACCACGTAAGTTCAAGATTGCTGTCAACTCCGTAGAAGGCGCTGACCGTGCAGCGACTCGTATGCACGATGTCGGCATCCAAATCATTCGTAACGACGCGGGTGAACTTGGCTACCGTGTTTATGCTGGTGGTGGCTTAGGCCGTACACCTATTCTTTCTTCAGTGGTTCGTGAGTTTTTACCAGAAGAAGACTTATTGACTTATCTCGATGCGATTATCCGCGTATACAACCAGTTTGGTCGTCGTGATAACAAGTATAAAGCCCGTATCAAAATCCTAGTTAAAGCTTTAGGTGTTGAGCGCTTTAGCGAGTTAGTTGAAGCTGAATGGGAACATCTAAAAGATGGCGATGGCAAACTGCCAAGTGAAGAATTGGAGCGCATTAAGTCTCACTTCACTGAACCTGATTATCTAGCCCTTGAAGCTGATCCTAGCACTTATACCGATGCTTTAGCCTCTGACAAAGCCTTCGCACGCTGGGTTGAACGCAACGTTCGTGCTCACAAGAAGCCAGGCTACGCGGTAGCAACGTTTGCGCTTAAGCAAAAAGGCACAGCACCGGGTGATGTAACGGATAGCCAAATTTTTGCTTTTGCCGATCTTGCTGATAAATACAGCTTTGGCGAAGCCCGCTCTACTCACCAACAAAACCTTGTATTAGCCGATGTTGAACAAGCTAAGCTATACGCACTTTGGCAAGAAGCTAAAGCACTTGGATTAGCCACACCGACTCTCGGCTTGCTAACCGATATGATTTGCTGCCCAGGCGGGGATTTCTGCGCCCTAGCTAACGCAAAATCGTTACCGATTGCCGAAGCATTACAAAATGAATTTGATGATCTTGATTATTTGCATGACCTTGGGGATATCGATCTGAACATCTCTGGCTGTATGAATGCTTGTGGTCACCACCACATTGGCAATATCGGCATCTTGGGTGTTGATAAGAAAGGCGAAGAGTTCTATCAGGTATCTCTAGGTGGCGCTTCGGGTGAAGACGCAGCTGTTGGTAAAATCTTAGGCCCTTCATTTGCTCGTAACCGCATGGCTGAAATCATTCGCACGATTCTAGATGTTTATGTAGATCAGCGCATTGACGGCGAAAGCTTCATTGAAACTTTCCGTCGTATCGGTATGGATGCGTTTAAAGCTGCAGTTTATCCTGCAAAAGACAGCCAAGCTAAAGCATAAGCTAAGGATTAGACATGACTCAGATTATTTTAGACAAACAAATCGCCAATGATGAATGGACCTTAGTTGCAGATGACGCGCCTTTGTCTTCCAACAAAGAAGTCATTAACTTCAGCCGCTGGGCGGCTGCTGAAGGCGCTGATAAAGATGCATTAGTCACTAAGCGTGATGCCGGCACTTTAGGCATTCAACTAAATGCTGGTGATACTGCAGACCTACTCGCGAACGAAAGCCAAGGTTTTGCCCTGATCAATGTTGAATTTCCTAAATTCGCTGATGGTCGCGGTTATTCTGCTGCTCGCTTACTGCGTGAGCGCTTTGGCTATACTGGTCAACTACGTGCAGTAGGTGATGTATTATTTGATCAATTGTTTTTCATGATGCGCTGTGGCTTCAACGCGATGGCCATGCGTGCTGATCAAGATCTTGATCTAGCGGTTAAAGGCTTTGAAACCTTCTCTGCGCCTTACCAGGCTGATGTGAACGATACCCGTCCATTGTTCCGTCGTCGTAGCTAGTCTTCTACTGAAGATTGCGGCTTCTAGCCGCCGGACACAAAAAAGGCCATTGATTTGGCCTTTTTTGTGTCCGTAATTTAAGATGAATGCTAGTTTTATAAAGCATCACTGTTTTATTATTTGTAGCAGCGACCAGCAGGAGCACACATGGTAGCGCACGACCTCATCTTTTCTTTTTTCTTAATCTTCACTGGTGCCCTTGTGTTGGCCACCGTTGCGCTCTATACAAAACAACCCGTTATCATTGCCTATATCGCCCTAGGAGCGATTGTGGGGCCTTTTGGGCTATCTTTGATCGAAGCTCCTGAGCTATTAGGTGAAATGTCACACATCGGCATTATATTCCTACTCTTTTTATTGGGCTTAGATATGCAGCCCTCCAACCTTATTTCAGTACTAAAAAAAGCAACGTTAGTCGCCTTGATAAGCTGCGCCCTGTTTTTTGGCATCGGATTTGGCATCGCCCTCGCATTTAGCCACTCCACGATGGATAGCTTGGTCATTGGTCTCGCAATGATGTTTTCCAGTACAATTATTGGATTAAAATTACTGCCGACCACAGTGCTCCACCATAAGCATGTTGGTGAGTTGATGGTAGGGTTACTATTACTGCAAGATTTAGTGGCGATCTTAACCTTAATTTTCTTGGGCAGCCTAGGCTCAGCCTCCAGCCCCGATTCAATATCACCACCTTTTTGGCAGCCTTTCATTGCTTTACCATTATTAGTATTTGGCAGTTATTTATTAGTCAAAGGCTTGCTTTTACCTTTGATTAAAAAGTTTGATCGCTTTCAAGAGTATTTATTCATTTTGGCGATTGGCTGGTGCTTAGCCATGGCAGAAGGTGCTCAGGCGGTAGGGTTAACTCGTGAGATTGGCGCTTTTATTGCCGGAGTTACTTTAGCCACAAGCCCTATCGCCCAATATATAGCGATAAGTCTGAAGCCCTTAAGAGATTTCTTCTTAGTTTTATTCTTTTTCGCTTTAGGCGCAGGGTTCAACTTGCAGCTTTTATCGAGTGTGATTTGGCCTGCTCTTGTATTAGCTGCAGCAGTTTTAATATTAAAACCCGTGATCTTTCGATACTTACTTGGGAATATGAGTGAACGCCCTGCCTTGGCATGGGATGTGGGATTTCGTTTAGGTCAGATCAGTGAATTCTCACTACTGGTTGCCTTTGTTGCGTTCGAGCGCTCAATCCTGTCTGAGCAAGGCTCACTTTTGATTCAGGCGACCGCTATTATCACATTCGCACTATCGAGTTACATCGTTGTATTTAACTACCCGAATCCGATTGCCGTTAACGATAAACTAAGAAGGGATTGAGCAGCCTTAATTCGACGCAATGAATTAAGGCTGTCTGCACAACAAGGCTAGGCTTTAGATAGATCCAACAAATAACGACCTTGCCCTTTACCAGCCAGAACATTTCCTAGCACACCCGGCAACTCTCCTCGACCAATGGTCGTAGTAAAGTCCGCGAGATTAGATAGCTGCCAGTCAGTCGCCACCTTTTTAATTAATAATTGCTTATGCGTTTGAGGAACCTCAACGGAATCAATACCCAATAAATCAACACCGCGTAAAATGAATGGAAAGACACTGGCACTAAAGCCCGCCCCCGCCACCATGCCGCACGTCGTTAAGGCACCACCATATTGCAACTGAGGCAATACCGCTGCAATCATATCGCCACCACAAGTATCAATTCCCGCCTGATACAAAGGGCGGGTCATAGGCTTAGCCGCCATGGGCAAAAGCTCTGCGCGATTAAGAACTTCAGCTGCGCCAAGGCCTAATAACCACTCTGATGCCTCGGTTTTACCCGTAACGGCCACCACCGTAAAACCAAGCTTAGCCAGCAATGCAACAGCAACTGAGCCAACACCACCGGTCGCACCGGTAACAATGATCTTGCCAGCATCAGGTTTAACATCTGCTTTTAGCAGCTTCTCAACGGATAATGCCGCCGTGTAGCCAGCAGTGCCCCAACGCATTGAATCTTCTAGGCTGAGTTCTTCTGGTTTAACGAGCACCCAGGCTGCAGGAACACGGATATATTCCCCATAGCCGCCGCAAGTATTCATGCCCAGATCATAACCAAAGACGACAACTTCATCCCCAGTATTAAATTGACCTGAGGCATCCTCAATGATCGTACCCGCGGCATCAATACCAGGGGTATGAGGGAAGTTACGAGTAACACCTTTATTTCCCGAGGCGCTGAGGGCATCTTTGTAGTTCACAGACGAGAACTGAACCTTAATTAAGACCTCGCCTTCACCCTTGCCATTACCAACAGTCGGAAGGCTGGAGTTATCAACTAGCTGCCAGCTAGACTGGACACCGTCTTCAGATTCTATCGCTCGATAGGCATGCCACTGAGTCATTTTTCTATTCCTTCAACACGGGTTGATTAACCCTTGGTATGAGTTTGCGCGTGTAATAAAGTTAAAAAGCGCGTTGCTGCTTTTTCAATTCCCATTTGCACTGCAATACCCAGTTTTTCTTGCAAGCTTTTCTTAAATTCATAGCTCACTTCAAAAACATCAGCGTCATTACACGCTTGAACCAAATAATCATCACTGGTGCCCAACACATCGACCAACTTATTTTCTAGAGCATCCTGACCATACCAAACATCCCCGGTTGCTACGGCTTCAATATTGAGGCTTGGACGGAAATGCGTTACGTGGTTTTTGAACAATACGTGAGTCTCTTCAAGATCACCTTTAAATTTCTCTTTCGCTTTAGCGCTATTATGACCAAACATCGTCACTGTGCGCTTGTATTCACCGGCAGTGAACATTTCAAAGTCAACATCATGCTTTTTAAGCAGGCGATTAAAGTTTGGTAATTGAGCCACAACACCAATCGAACCTACGATTGCGAACGGCGCAGATACAATTTTATCGGCGATGCAGGCCATCATATAGCCACCACTCGCAGCGACCTTATCGATACAGACGGTTAGGGGAATGCCACGATCACGAATTCGTTGCAGCTGGCTAGACGCTAAACCATAGCTGTGTACCATGCCACCGCCACTTTCTAAGCGCACAACAATCTCATCTTCTTTACGCGCCATGGTTAATACGGCCGTGATCTCTTCACGCATAAGGTCAGCAGCACTGGCTTTGATATCACCATCAAAATCAAGAACAAAAACTCTTTTCTTAGTGACTTCAGGCTCTTCAGCTTCTGCCTTCCCCGCTTTTTTGTCCGCTTTAGCTTTGACCTTAGCGGCTTTCGCCTTCTCTTTGTCTTCTTTAGCGCGACTTTTTTCTAGTTCTTTCAATTCTTCTTTATCAAATAAGCTTTCTTCAAGTACTTCTTTGTAGTCATCGAGATCATCATTAACCTTATTAACCGTGATATGACCATCGTGATTGGTTTTTTGCTTACCACTCACCGCTGCAATACCCGCAACCACGAGAACAATCGATACTACAATCGTTAATGCTTTTAATAAGAAAACGCCGTATTCCGCTAAAAATTCCAAGTTTGATACCCTTAAAGTTCAAGAATTTATGAATTAAAAATTTATTGAGCGCAAGAATACCGCATAATTTCACTCCTGTAAGCCAACAAAAATTCAAACAATCGTATGAATTTATTTGACACTCACCCTATCCCCTCATAAAGTGACGTCTCTACATTCAATGCGTGCTTTTAATCGCATTGAGAGAAGCAGTTACATAACAATTAAATAGGTAGCATCTCATGGCTAACATCATTGAAACAATGCAAAGCAAATTCAACGCAAGCGCTGCTGAAGGCTTGGACTTGATTTTCCAATTCAACATCGAAGACGGTGAAACTTATCACCTAATCGTTAAAGATGGTGCTTGTGACTTAGCAACTGGCGAAAATGACGACGCTAACGTTACTTTGATCATGAACACTGAAACTCTTGAAGGCATCGTTTCTGGCGAAACTGACGGCATGCAAGCGTTCATGGCTGGTCAACTACGTGTTGAAGGCGACATGATGTTGGCAACTAAGTTGGGCGAACTTTTCCCAGCTTAATTGGCAACTAGATTGAGAAGGCCTATGCCTTCTCAATTTTTTGCTTTTCAATCTCTCCTTTATTTACCATTCCTCTCCTAATAATCGCTTCGCAATATCATTAACAGCACGCACATTCATACCTTTCGCGGTTAAATGCACAGAGTACACAGCGCCATTTTCCATTGGCATATAGACTGCACTGCCATAGTTTGCATCAATCCAGAGTGGAATTTTTTTCGCTACCTGCCAAATATCAACATAGCCAGAACGTTCGAGCTGATAAATACTTTGACGGGCATTACGCGCTTGCTCTAAAGAAACATAGCGACCACTGACTCGATCCAAGCGATACAAGGGCTTACCACCCAATGCCGCCAAAGGCCCTACCCAAGTAATTAAGCGTGCATCTAATTGCCATTGGTCACCGAATATTTCGAAGCGCTGCTCCATACCATCGACTGTTGCCAGCGTGAGGTCATATTGCTGATCTGCGCGTTCGAAAACGCTGATAGTGGCAATAGGTACTTCCGCCATTAACTGCTGATAACTTAGAAGATCAAATAAAGACAGGATCGAGGCCGCAGCCAAGATAATTAAACTCATTGCAAAGCTGGCTTTAAGCCAATTGATAAACCAACCACGACGTAGAAGAAAATACCCAGCGCCGGCAATGGCACTGAGGCCAATAACCACTAAGAAAAAAATGATGCTTCCTTGCAACATACCGAGGTTTTAACTCCTTTTACTTCAAAATAACCATATCAACACGATTTATTTAACCAAGTGCTGAATACTCTCTTTCGCCAAAGCGACGGCTTCTGTTGCCCCCGCAGTTTGGCCAGATAACGAATCTATGAAATATTCTACCGCTGAGATAGCGTCCGCTAGGGCTTCAATCTTATCTTCAGTCGGGGCAACATCCCCTTCAACTACCTTATCTTCGACAAAGCGCTGCAGATCTCTCATTAGCTCAGAGACATCTTCCTGATCTAAGAAAAACAAAGCGCCACTAACATCGAGCAGTGTTTTACCAACATTTTTAACATGCAGCTTATCGTTATTGGAATCGACGTACGAACCGATAGCGCGCTTGGTCACTGATAGTGCAGTTTGTGATTCGGAAATGGCTGCAATTCGAGCTTCTAACAAGCTCAATGGATCAACTTTCGATGTATTACTCAATTCAGTATTCACCGAAAGACCACGAACATCTTGCTCTACGCGTAATACTTGATCAGCGACTTTCTGCATTTTAATATCAAATGCTTCTCCATCAGCACGCAAGTTTTCAGCAATGGCCATGGTTCGCTCAGCCGTTTTCGGTAAGTTAACCATAATCAATGTATCGGCAATGCGGCGTAGGCTTATCGATAGATCAGAGAAATTATCATCGAATCCTTCTGTTCTTTCCGCGAGATCCAATAAATCTTTAATACCATGCAGCTCATCCTGCAGCGCTTCCGTTAAAGAATCCAACGCAGACTGATCTGGCCCACTCAATTTGCGACGTGCGTCAGCCAATTGCACTTCACGCAACCCTGTTGGCAGGTTGAAATCGGTTTGTGCTTTGTTAACCAGAGCTGTTTCAGGCTCGGCTAAAGAAATTAGGTAAAGAAATTCTTTTAGTAACCAATCCGGTTGTTTTTCAGATAATAACTGGCCGTTGCTCGCTTCTAACTTATGAATTTGTTTATCCAAAGAACGCATCAATAAGACGCGAGATAAATCAATTTCGAAAGCTTCTTGGTTCAGTGCTTCAAGAGCCGCTTTAACGGCATTCCAAAACCCCCAAGACTGCTGGCCTCGAGCTGATTTTTCAATTCGTGAGACAGCACGTCCCATTACATTCAAAGCCCCTTTACGACCTTGATTGCGCATCACTCCCAATAAGCCAATTTGAAATAATTGACGTACACGACGGTACGGAATAGGAGTATGGCGAGCTGGTGCGGGAGGAACATCTAGCTTAGGTCGCAAGTTGACCATAAAGAAGTAGGCATTAGGTAAGGCTTTTTCTTGACGACTTTTTCTTACGTCATTGATCACCTCAAGCAATAAACCTGGGGCAACTAGCTGCCCATTGGCAACTAACTCCACATAGCGTTTCAGGATCATGATGGATTTGCTGAAAGCTTCTAAAGCATTCTGATTTTCGCCAACGGCTTGATTTAGCGTGCGTCCAGTATCCGCCAACTCTTCACATAAGCGTTCACCAGCACGAAAATCCAACATTTTAAAGGTCCCACGGACCTGCTGAACCTCGCCTAAGAATCCTTTCAAATCATCAGCATTAGCACTCTCTGCATAATGTTCTAAACGAACAGCAGCTTGATCTAATGCGCCATCAACCTCTTTGCGCACTAAATTTAAAGTCGACGCCAAGTTGGACATGGTACTTCCTGTGAATGTAGTTACAGCCATTTTGTCTTCTATTATTTCTTGTTATGCATCATACATTCTAACCACTATGGTCGCTGGAAAGAAACGTTATCTTATGGATACCCTAAGTATAGACTGGTTGCAAGGCAAATAATGTCTGATAGACGGCATTAGTTTCATGACCCAGTTCTATTTTTTACAAAAGACCTTTAATTAACGACGCCAAATGGCACCATCACTTTTCTTATCTAATAGATCTAGAATCACATCGTGAGCTATTATTTCATCTTGGGTTGCAGGTATCACTGACAAAGCCTTTGCATCGATCTGATTAAACTGGGATAAATCAAGCCCCTGCTCAGCCCCTTCTGCTTGATCTGCTTGATCGCCGCTGAACATTAAGTCAGTTTGCCCCCCTGTCATCATCAGATAAACATCAGCGAGAATTTCAGCATCTAATAATGCGCCGTGTAGTTCACGATGACTATTATCAATGCCATAACGACGACATAAAGCATCCAAACTATTACGTTGACCCGGGTGCATGTCACGAGCCAATACCAGAGTATCTAAAATGGTACAGAAACTCGCCGTTTGAGGCATGTTTAAGCGCCTAAACTCCATATCCATAAAACCAATATCAAACGGTGCGTTATGAATTACCAGTTCAGCGCCATCGATAAAGTCATAGAAGGATTGAGCTATTTGAGCATATAAAGGTTTATCTGCTAAAAACTCATCAGTAATGCCGTGAACCCCAACCGCTTCTTCATCACTTGGGCGTTGAGGGTTAATATACTGATGGTAATGACGCCCCGTCGGTTTGCGATCGAATAATTCAACACAACCGATTTCAATTATTCGATGACCCTTCTCAGCACCAATACCTGTGGTTTCTGTATCCAGTACAACCTGTCTCATAAAGTTCTCAATATCTAAATTTCATGTCAAATAGACACTTTACCATTTAACCGCTTTTAGTATGACGGTTACTGGTCATGGTTTTTGCCCAGCCTAACTGAGGCTCTATAATTTGCCAACGCTTTGATCTTAAGGATGTCATGCCCAGCTGGGTTTTCTGCGCTGTGATCATATAAAAATTACCCATTAAAAAAGGTCCGCCTGCCAGTACACTATCAAAACGCTGAGAAAAGCGCTGTGGAAAGAGTGTTATTGGCCATAAATGCCCAAGAGTTGCTTCATCTCTAATGGAATAATCCAACAAGATCAGCCAATCCTTAAGGCGACTCATACTCACCATATTGGCTACCCAAGGCATATCCGACGCAAAAGGCATGAGTTTTCTCATGACTCCCCACCAACTCCAGGGATTAAAGCCAATGATAACGATATGGCCATCCGGGGCCAGCACCCTTGAGGCTTCACGAATCATTTGATGAGGCCGGCGGGTGAAGTCAAGGCTATGCTGCATTACAACCACATCGACACAATGATCCGGCAGAGGCCAATGACTGCTCGACATCCATGCATCAGCCGCAATAACATTTTTTTGCCAAGGTAAACCCATGCGAAAACAATGATTAACTGGGCTTGTACTCAGGCAGTCAGTTTCCTTATCTAAGCCATGATACAGCAGATGCTGGCCTTTGAATGAGACAATTTGGTTTTGTATCCAAGATGATTGCAGCGTTAGCATTCGCTGAGCAGAATCCGACGCTAACCAACGCTGATAATCTTGTTGATCCAATTTATGAGGTACTGACTGCATATTTATCCTTGACCCTACGTAGCATGCCTAATTAGACTGGGCCCAATTCCCTAAGCCACAGTATTGTAATTGGATGAAGCTTTTCCAGCTATTATTATCTTTAACCTTGATTACCGCCTGTTCACAGCAGCCGTTAAAGACAAGCCCAAAACTAACAGAGCCGCTTGTGGCTAATCCTGTTGTGCCTGTTTTAGACCAATGGCAACCCAACAGTCTGCAAGATCAACAACTAAATGAAGACGATCTTTGGCAACGCATCATAAATGCTTATGGCTTTAATCAAAATATAGACAACTCTCGAGTCAGAGCGCATTTAAATTGGTTTAAGAAACACCAAGGCTACATGGATCGTGTTGCAACCAGAGCCGAGCGTTACATGTATTATATCGCGGAGCAGATAGATGTCCGCGATATACCTGGTGAGTTGGCGTTATTACCTATTGTCGAAAGTGCATTCGACCCCTTTGCTTATTCTCATGGCCGCGCATCCGGTGTTTGGCAGTTTATTCCATCAACTGGTCGTGACTTCGGCCTCAAGCAAGATTGGTGGTATGACGGCCGCAGAGACATCAGTGCATCGACGGTTGCCGCTTTGAAATATCTTGAAGCCCTGCAAAGAGAGTTCAAGGGAGATTGGTTATTAGCCCTTGCGGCTTACAATACCGGCGCTGGCAATGTGCGCAAAGCGATTCGTAAAAACAAACGCAAAGGTAAAGCTACCGATTTTTGGTCTCTTAAACTCCCTCGTGAAACCCGTGACTACGTGCCAAAACTCATAGCGTTAGCACAACTAATTAAACACCCTGAAAAACACGGCATAACCCTACGCCCGCTAGCCAATACTCCCTACTTTGCCAGTGTTAATACAGGCGGCCAAATAGACCTTGCGCAATTGGCTGAGGTTGCGGATACCTCATTGGATGAAATATACAAATTGAATCCAGGCTTTAATCGCTGGGCAACCCATCCTAACGGCTCTCACAATGTATTGATTCCTATTGAAAAAGAATCTATCTATCACGAAAATATCGCCAATCTTCCTAAAAACGCACGCATGAAATGGCAGCGTTATCAAGTCAAGCGTGGGGATTCACTCATTACCATTGCCAAGAAATTTCATACGACGACCGATGCGTTAAAAGATGCCAATAGTATGCGTCGCAATATGATTCGCGCAGGTGATCAACTGCTAATCCCATCGGCACACAAGTCACTTAATAGCTATTCATTCAGTGCTGGCAGTCGTCTGGCAAAGATTCAAAACTCTTCCCGCAAAGCAAAAAATAGCGACAAAATTGAATACAAGGTACGTGGTGGTGATAGTTTTTGGGAAATTGCCCGCGACCATAAAGTCGGCATCCGTGAACTGGCTAAGTGGAATGGCATGGCGCCTGGCGATACGCTGAAACAAGGTCAGAAATTGGTCATTTGGGGGCAAAAGAAATTACGCCAAAGCCGAGAAGTCATTCGAAAACTTACCTATACCGTGCGCAATGGCGATTCGTTAGCCCGAATTGCGGATAAGTTCCGCGTTCGAGTTCAAGACCTGATTCGTTGGAATCGTCAGAAGTCAAAAAGCAAATATCTGCAACCTGGTCAAAAACTGACGCTTTATGTTGATGTAACAAACTAAAGCCTAAGCTTTAAACAAGGAAGGTGCATGCTAGGTTATATTTTACGTCGCTTATTATTAGTGATACCGACTTTTATAGGTATCACTATCGTCGTCTTCACCCTAACTAGAATGGTCCCTGGCGGCCCCATAGAAAGGATGATGACGGCTTATCAGATGGCCAACCAACAACAGTCTTCGCACCACAGTATCGCGGGAAATACCTTATCAGAGGATCAGCTCCAGCAACTGAAGCAATATTATGGTTTTGATAAGCCCATAATTGAAAGTTATTTTGAATGGCTAGGTAAGTTAATAGATTTTGATCTTGGCCAATCTACCCGCTATTACGAGCCCGTTTGGGATACGATAAAAGAACGCCTGCCAATCTCAATTTTTTATGGCGTCTGCACGCTAATCATTACCTATTTAATTGCCATTCCGCTAGGCATTTATAAAGCACTCAAACATGGCGAAGCCGAAGATTTTGCAACCTCTATCATTGTATTCTTAGGCTATGCCATCCCCAACTATATTGTCGCTATCGCTCTACTCTATACCTTCTCTTTTCATTTTGAATTATTTCCGATGGGAGGATTCAGCAGTGACGATTTCGATTACCTTCCTTGGCAAGACCAAGTTTGGGATATTTTAGAGCACGCAACCTTACCGCTTATAGCTTACATCAGTGGTAGCTTTGCCGTGATGACCTTTATGGTGAAGAATGCCTTATTGGATAATTTATCAGCCCAGTACGTTCAAACGGCCATTTCAAAAGGCATGACCTTTAAACAAGCTGTTTTTCGCCACGCATTACGCAATAGTTTGATCCCATTGGCGACACACTTCGGCAATAATATTTCCGTTATCTTAATGGGTTCTTTCTTGATCGAAACCATTTTTAATATTGATGGTTTTGGCCTACTCGGTTATGAATCCCTGATCGAACGGGATTATCCTGTGGTTATGGGCATTCTTGTTATTTCGGCGCTATTAACCTTAATAGGCAATATTTTATCGGATATTTGTGTCGCACTGGCCGACCCTCGAATTCGTTTTGGGGCTAGCAATGCATAGACAAATACGCTCCCCTTGGCAAAAATTCAAACAACTGAAGCGCGGCTATTTCTCCCTTCTCATTCTTACGGGCCTGATCGTTTTATCCTGCTTTGCGGAATTGATCTTTAACTCCAAAGCACTGCTCGTCAGCTATCAAGATGAACTGTATTGGCCAATATTCAGTGACTCCATCGAAGGCAAGCAATTTGGCTTAGACTACGAGTACGAAACAAATTACCGTCAGTTAAAAAAAACATGGCAGATGGATTCATCCAATCACAATAATTTTGTGATTTTACCTCTCGTTCCTTTCAATCCAACCGAAGTAGACCTATTGGATGGTTTATATCCGCCCCACGCTCCCAGTATCGAAAATCAACATTACCTAGGAACCGATACCATTGGTCGCGACGTACTTGTACGCTTGGTCTATGGCTTTCGTATAGCCATTTTTTTTGCGATTACCTTATTAATTGTTGAATATCTAGTTGGGGTTTTTATCGGTTGCTTTATGGGCTTCTTAGGCGGGGCTTTTGATCTATTCTTCCAGCGTATTATCGAAGTCTGGTCCAACATCCCGTTCCTTTATATTGTTATGATCATGAGTTCGCTGATCACTCCAGGATTCTGGTCCCTTGTTTTAATCATGGCACTATTTGGCTGGATGAGCATGACCTGGTACATGCGCAGTGCTAGCTATAAAGAAGCGAACCGAGATTATGTCCTAGCGGCAAAAATGATGGGGGCAAGTAATTTTCGTATAATTTATAAGCATATTATCCCTAATTCAATTTCTACTATCATCACCTTTATTCCTTTCTCAGTTGCTGGTGGAATCACGGCCTTGACGGCCCTCGATTTTTTAAGTTTTGGCCTTCCAGCCCCCGCACCAAGCTGGGGGGAGTTATTAAAACAAGGTGTCGATAATCTCGACTACCCTTGGATTATTAGCTCAGTGGTTATTTCTCTTTCTTTTGTATTAATGCTTGTCACCTTTATTGGTGAAGCTATACGGGAAATATTTGACCCTAAGCATAAGGTTTATTATGAATAATACTCACACGGGACAGAACATGATCGGACTAAGTTTATTCGAGCCAAGAAATGATTCTAAAGAATATGGGCAATTGGCATTCATGCTCATTTTTTTAATCATACTTATTACTCCATGTAGCAGCCAAGCGGCAAAGCTCCCTGAAGGATTAACCTGGTTAACGAATAATGCCAGCCCTGAGTGGAGCTCAGCGCAAGCGGAGAAAGGTGGCCTAGTTAGACTTAACATATCAAGCTTCCCTCCTACATTACGTACAGTAGGTCCA
>Ga0209495_1000803_pt1 | contig 22922 bp, 24 predicted proteins | sample EN1Hudsemesocosm_FD_184629 | JGI IMG/M metagenome (GOLD analysis project Ga0209495, IMG submission 184629) | Methane-oxidizing microbial communities from mesocosms in the Hudson Canyon - EN1E Hudson Canyon (SPAdes) (version 2) | ecosystem: Environmental > Aquatic > Marine > Cold seeps | place... | reverse complement strand
CTTAATAGTTTTGGTAAATTTGCAGTTCCAGCATTTACACCCGTATTCCTTAATTTATCGTTAATTGGCTGTGCTCTATGGTTATCACCTCATTTAGAGGAGCCGGTCACGGCGCTAGCTTGGGGTGTGTTTATTGGTGGTGTGGTACAGCTGCTCTTCCAAATTCCATTCTTAATCAAAATAGGTCAACTACCAAAACCACGTTGGGGCTGGAAAGATAGTGGTGTGCAGAAGATCCTGACTTTAATGATTCCTGCCATGTTTGGTGTGTCTGTTGCTCAAATAAACTTATTACTCGATACCCTGCTTGCTTCATTTCTCGTTACAGGCAGTATTTCATGGTTATATTATTCAGATCGTCTAGTTGAGTTTCCTCTCGGTGTGTTTGGCATCGCTTTATCAACCGTGATCCTGCCAAGCCTATCTAAAAAACATGCCTCAGCATCAAAAGCAGAGTTCTCTCATACTATCGATTGGGCATTACGCTGGGTATTTATCATCGCAACACCCGCTGCAATAGGCCTAATTTGGCTTGCAGAGCCTTTATTGATGACATTGTTCCAGTATGGCGAGTTCACTCCTGAAGACGCTCATAAAGCATCTCTGAGCTTAATGGCTTATGGCCTAGGATTATTGCCATTCATCTTCATTAAGGTCTTGGCACCCGGTTATTTTGCCCGCCAAGATACTAAAACACCGGTCAAGATAGGTATTATCGCGATGGTGACCAATATGGTGCTGAATATTATCTTAATGATTCAGTATGCCCATGTTGGCTTAGCACTCGCGACATCACTATCTGCTGTGCTGAATGCATCCCTACTTTATATTGGGCTGAGAAAGATAGACGTCTACCAGCCCGATGCAGGCTGGGGACGATTTATGCTCAAGTTACTTGTGCCAAACAGCCTATTACTACTACTGCTATTTTGGTTTACACCTGAAATATCACAGTGGATTGAAGGATCTGTTTGGCAACGAGCTAGCATGTTGTTTAGTTTAATCCTTGGAGCAATGGCACTTTATTTTGTATCGCTATCACTGGTTGGAATTAAAGTTAAACAGCTATTAAAGCCAAATTTAGCCAAAAACGATTAGGCCAATGGCGGCAATGCCAGTAATCAATACTGCAAAAATAGTTTTCTTCGCACCGTCTTGTAAGGCCGCAGCTTTATCTTGAATCCGCTCCGCTTTTTTATGTAAAGCTTCCGCTCGTGCAAAGTGAAGCTCTTGCATCTCTACCGATTTTCGTTGAGTCTCTAGTGCTTGCTGCTGAATATGAAGTTGTTCTTGCTGATTATCAACAATCCGTTGTAGTAATTCTGAGTCATCCATCTCAAGTCTCCAAAGGTAAAGGTAAATTTAATCAGCTTGTAAATCTTCAAAGGACTGCAAAGCGATCTTAGTAGCTTGCTCAACTGTTGAAGCCAAGACGTTAAAGTGGCCCATTTTACGGCCCGGACGTGCTTCTTTTTTACCGTAGAGATGAAGTTTGTTTTCTGGCTGAGTCAATAATGACTCCCAATGCGGCTGGCTATTACCCCAAACATCACCCAGAAGGTTCATCATCACTACAGGTGATGTTAATTCACAATTACCTGAAGGCAAGCCACACAACATTCGCACTTGCTGTTCAAACTGTGAAGTTTCACAGGCATCTAATGTGAAATGACCCGAGTTATGAGGGCGAGGAGCAATCTCATTGGCAAGGATATCGCCTTGTTTAGAAATAAAGAATTCAACTGCCATCGTGCCTACATAGCCCAAACCATCAGCGATCGTATCAGCCATTTCAATTGCTTGTTGCGCTTGTGATACAGGAACACTGCTTGGCACTGTTGTTGAGTGCAAAATACCGTTTACGTGTACATTTTCAGCAACAGGGAAGTTCGTTATCTCACCTGATTCGCTTCGTGCTAATACAGTAGAGATTTCACGTTCGAGATTGATACGTTGCTCAAGCACACATTCAACTTCGTTCAATGCAGTAAAGGCGGCACGTACATCATCAGCTGTTTGGCACACGGCTTGGCCTTTACCATCATAACCAAAGCTCGCTGCTTTAATAATGGCAGGGAATTGAAATTCATCTGCAATTGCATCAATATCTGCCATGCTACGAATAGCGGCATAAGGTGCAACATTAATGCCTAATGATTCAATAAATGCTTTCTCAACTAATCTATTCTGAGTTGAAGACAATGCTTTTGATGAAGGGTGAACGACTGTTTTAGCTTCTAGAAAAGATAAAACAGTCGCTGGAATATTTTCAAACTCAGTTGTTACTGCATCACATTGCTGAGCAAGTTCGGCTAGCGCTGTTTCATCAGTATATTTTGCACAAATATGTTGATCAGCAATTATACCGGCAGGACTATTTACATCTGGTTCCAATACAATAACTTTATAACCCATCGTTTGAGCAGCAGTTACAAACATGCGGCCCAATTGACCACCGCCAAGCATACCAAGAGTAGCGCCAGGTAAAATCATAATAGACTCGTCTTTAATTATTGTGGAGGAAGGGTCATTGCCAACACACTTTTGTGCTGATCTTTTCTGAACTGTTCTAATTTTTCTGCAAGCTCTTCATCTGTTGTTGCTAGTTGTGCAATAGCAAACAATGCAGCATTTGCAGCACCAGCTTCACCAATTGCGAATGTGGCAACAGGAATGCCTTTTGGCATTTGAACGATAGACAGTAAAGAATCTTGACCTTTAAGATAACGAGATGGAACTGGAACACCTAATACAGGAATCGTTGTATTCGCAGCTAACATGCCGGGTAAATGCGCGGCACCACCAGCACCAGCGATAATACAGGCAAGGCCTTTATCTTTTGCGGTGACAGCATAATCAGTCAATAAGTCTGGTGTGCGATGTGCGGACACAACTTTAGCTTCATAAGCCACACCAAAGGCTTCCAACTGCTCAACTGCTTTTTGCATAACAGGCCAGTCACTATTACTGCCCATCACTACGCCAACTACAGGTTTATCCATGATTTATCCGTTGCTTATCTTAAAAACAACGCACTATTTTAGCTAATTTGTTGAAAATAGGGAAATTTAGCAACTTAATCAATAGGAAATGGCCACCGTTCACATTAAATTAATTTTTTATAAACAATAATGTGCACTCATCAAGTTATTAGGGATATGATGTTGATCAACGTATTTAAGACTTAAGGTTGTCAAAATGATGTCATTCCGAACCAATCACTTGCTTACTATTTTATTAAGCCTCTGCCTTAGTATTACTTTAGTCTCTTGCGATAAGAGTGAAAAAATAGTCGAAAAAGAAAAACCTATCCCTGTGCTCAATGATGATAATGTGAAACAATTTACCCTTGCTCTTGCTAACGATTATGAAAAGACACAGAAAGAACTTCTAGATGGATTTTATCGCTACAAAAAAGCGGGAGATAGCTATGGTTTTACTAAGTTTAGAAACGGTGATTGGACGCCAGCATTTATTCAGAAAAAAGATTATTACCAAGCCGTATTGAACAAAAATAGAAGTTATATAACAAGAAAAGCACTCAAACCTGCCTTTCTTCGTTTTGAAAACTTGCTCTATATTGGCCTTAGCTTAAAAAATGGATTGTTGAATGATGATCAGGAGATGATTCAGGCAGCCTTAGTAGAAGCTAAAGCCGATAAAAAACTAGTCGAGTTTGTCGCAAAACAATAATAATATTTAAAGACCTTTGCAGGATAAACATCCATACAAAGGCCTTTAATTCATGAGCTATTAAGACTCGACCTTCACTGTATAGCCACATTCTTTCTGAGGACAGACTTTTTCTGTGCCGCGACTCTTAGTCGTTTTAACTGTCAAAATTGGCCACTTACAGTCTGGGCACTCTTCCTTCACAGGTTCATTCCATAATGCATAGTCGCAATCTGGATAGTCAGAACATGAAAAGAAGATCTTTCCTCGACGTGATTTACGAGTCAGAATCTCGCCTTTATTACACTGCGGACAAGTGACACCAGTATTAGTTGGTTGCTCCAAAGATTCAATATGTTTACATTTTGGATAACTACTACAGCCAATGAACTTACCGTATTTACCAGTACGAACCCATAAGTCAGATTCACATTTAGGACACTTACGGTCAGCAACGACTTCGGGTTCATTTGAAGTCTCTTCACCGTTAATATTTCGCGTGTAATCACATTCAGGATAAGCAGTACAGCCAATAAAACGGCCACTTCGACCAAGACGACTTGATAATGGTTTGCCACATTTAGGACAGTCCTCACCAATATCTTCTTGTGTCACATCACTACGCTGAACTTCTTTATCTTTAGTTTCAACTTGCTCTTTAAATGGTGTCCAAAATTCACGTAATAATGGTACCCACTCTTTTTCACCCCGAGCGATAGCATCGAGATCATCTTCAAGTTTTGCTGTGAAGTCATAATCAACATATTTGGTAAAATGCTGAGCCAAGAACTTACCTACAACACGACCTACATCGGTTGGATGGAAACGTTTCTTCTCCAATTCAACATACTCACGCTGTAACAAGGTTGAGATAATGCTGGCATAGGTAGAAGGGCGACCAATATCATGCTCTTCTAAAGAGCGTACTAGGCTGGCCTCACTAAACCTCGGTGGTGGCTCAGTAAAATGTTGCTCTGGGCGAATCACTTTCAGATCGAGAACATCACCGACTTCCATAGGCGGCAATAGGCGCTCATCTTTATCTGATTTAGCCGCGTCATCTTTACCTTCAAGATACACACTCATAAAACCAGGGTTCACCACGGTAGAACCATTCGCTCGGAACGTGTTTCCTGTGCCACAGCCTAAATCTACTGCCACAGTATTCATTGTTGCATGAATCATTTGACACGAAACCGTACGCTGCCAAATCAAGGTATACAGTTTTAATTGATCAGATGACAAATAGGCTTTTAAAGAATCTGGCGTCCTTAATACTGATGTTGGCCGCACGGCTTCATGCGCCTCTTGAGCATTTTTAGACTTCGTTTTATATTCTTGTGGTTTAGCAGGAACTGAGTCCGCACCATATTTTTCTGCAATATAACCACGGATCTCTTCAACCGCTTCAGCAGCTAATGTCACGGAGTCAGTACGCATATAAGTAATCAAACCAACAGCGCCTTCACCCGTATCCGCACCCTCATAAAGTTGCTGTGCAACACTCATCGTGCGCTGAGCACCAAAGCCTAATTTTCGTGAGGCTTCTTGTTGCAATGTCGATGTTGTAAAAGGTGCAACGGGGTTACGTTTGCGTTGTTTTTTGTCAACCTTCGTAACGAGTAGCTTGCCATCCGCTGCTTTATTTAATGTTGCAACTACGTCTGCCGATTGAGTTTCACTAGTCACCGTAAACTGTGACAGTTTCTTACCTTCATAATGGGTCAATTTTGCTTCGATGGCTGCTTTTTTTACAGCGGCATCAGCTTCAATCGTCCAATATTCTTTCGGCTCAAAAGCCTCAATTTCTAGTTCTCGTTCAACGATCATACGTAATGCTGGACTTTGCACTCGACCGGCTGACAATCCTCGGCGTACTTTTTTCCACAATAATGGCGATAAAGTAAAACCTACCAGATAATCTAATGCACGACGTGCTTGTTGTGCATTCACCATGTCCATCGATAATTCTCGTGGGTTGGCAACAGCATCATTCACGGCTTGCTTGGTAATCTCATGAAACACAACACGATGTGTTTCTTTATTTTTAAGTATGCCGCGTTTTTTTAATAACTCGTATAAATGCCACGAAATCGCTTCTCCCTCGCGATCCGGATCCGTTGCGAGATACAGTACATCAGCTTTTCTCATTGCCTTGGCAATAGCATCAACATGTTTACTATTCCGGTCAATGACTTGATACTTCATAGCAAAATCATTTGCAGTATCAACTGCACCTTCTTTTGGTAAAAGATCTCGGACATGGCCATAAGATGCCAACACTTCAACATCTTTACCTAAGTACTTTTTAATGGTCTTTGATTTAGCTGGAGACTCTACAATGACTAATTTTTTTACCATATCTTCAGGATATCTCTAATTAACTTTTACCAAAACAAACAATTCAAATGTTAAATACTAATGAACAACAGCTTCTAAATCTTCAAAAACTAAATCTTCCATCCATGCATAAGCGACTTCACGACCAGGCTGATAAAACAATACCATCAATACAACCCACTTCATTTGCTCTAAATCAATTTCATCTGTATCTAAAGCCATTACACGCTCAATAACTACCTCACGTGTCTCTGGGTCCAATACGCCAACCTGTTCTAGAAACAATAAATAGCCTCGGCAACTCATATCGAGTCGTTCCATTTCTTGCATACTATATAAACGTAAGGCAAGGCCTGCTTGTTTATTTTTCTCTGGGCTCACTTCTGACACAACAGTCATACTTTCTAACCAGTCAAATGCTTTATCAATTTCTAGCTGCTGAAAACCAACACGCTCGAGCTCTATCTCTAAAGTGTCTTTATCCGGCTTATTGGTATCATCTGTATCTATATAATTCTCAAATAAATACAGCAATACATCAATTACATTTTCTTTCATTGTGTTCCTTGATTGCCTGTTCGGACATATCGTCCACCAGGTAACGATTCAATCTGACCTTGTAGCTCTAATAATAACAGCATGGATGAAACGATATCTGCCGTCAATCCACAACGTTCAATCAAACTATCTATTTGTATGGGGTCATAGCCTAAGTGCTCAAATAGAATCTGATAATCACTATCTTCATCTTGCGCTAATTCTGGCAGCTCATTTGTGATATCAGAATCTAACTGAAATCCAGCTAAAGCGCCTAATTCTTCTAATATATCATCAGCTTTTTCAACTAATTTTGCCCCTTCACGAATCAACTGGTGACACCCTCGAGCCAATGGATTGTGAATCGAGCCTGGTATTGCAAAGACTTCTCGTCCTTGCTCCAAGGCCATCCGCGCAGTAATGAGTGAACCACTACGTACTGCCGCTTCAACCACCAGCGTACCTAACGATAAACCACTAATAATTCGGTTACGCCTTGGAAAGTTCTCCGCTCGTGGCGCTGTTCCTAATGAGAACTCTGACACTAAAACACCCGTTAAGGCTATGTCATGAGCCAGCTCTCTATGCTTGGCAGGATAGACACGATCTAAGCCTGTGCCAACCACCGCCACCGTTTTTCCCTGTGTGGCTAAGGCCCCTTGATGCGCTGCAGCATCAATGCCCATCGCTAAACCACTGGTAATAGTTAAACCACCTTGCGCCATATAACGGGAAAACTCATAGGCAGTATCACGTCCAGAAGCGGAAGGATTTCTACTGCCCACCATCGCTATTTGCCATTGAGATAATAAACTCACATCTCCCTGAACAAATAAAATGCTTGGTGGATCTGAAATTTGCTTGAGCAACTCTGGGTAACGTGAATCATTCAGTGTAACAATGTAACGATTTGGCTCAGAAAACCAAGTTAACTCTTGCTCAACACGATCCCAATCAGGATTTAATAATGCAGTTCGTGATCGTTCAGAAAGTCCTTTTGCAGCTTTAGGATTTGCAAATAAAAGCTCTAAGTTATCAAACTGCAATAACAAACGAGAAAATGTTTTCGGCCCTACACCAGGCGTATGATGTAAAGCCAACCAGCATGCAAGGGAGCGCTGCTCTCCGGCAAACCTATTCAAGGCTTCTTATTCCGCAGAGCTCACTCTATCATTTACATGAATAGCTCGAGTTGCTTTCATGACAATGGCATAGCTGACTTTCTCAAAGATTTTAAATACCATTGCAACACCGGCATGTTCATCTGGTAGTGTCACTGTTTGATTACGATCAGCATCCTTATTGCGAATATTGAAGTAAGTTTCATCCTCTCTTCCTGAAAGAACAGGATCAATCACCGTGCTTCCAGCTTGATAAATTGACAGCACATGGCCGACTTCCAATGCCTCTCTTTCGCCTCGGTTTAACACAACAATTTGATACTGACCAACTTGAGACACACCATTAAAGACTGAGATAATTTGACCATTTATAGCTTGCTCAGGTGAGCGAGGGATAAAGTTCATGCCATAATCGTCATCTATAACGGGTAATAATCTATCTCCCACTAGTACTTCACGATTTGTCTCTCTTAATGCTAATGTTGCAGGATCACCCATTGCAGACATCAAGGCATTGCCTTTATAAATGGCTTCATAACCTAAGACTTCTTGTGTTTCAGGATCTTGATAAACTCTTCCCTGCAAAAACACACTAAAATGCTTGCCTTGGTCCGGAGTCAAACCACGAGCATAGACTCTATCACCCGCACCAGAAATCAAACGCTCTTCAGAACCTGCAACAATATAAGGTGCTGTAGCTAAAGTGTCTTCATCAAGCACTTGCGGTCTAGTTAAAAACGCTTTTATTTCATCAAGAGGAATAGTCGGAATCGCTTTTTCCAATGCTATTTCGCGCACCTTTGGTGACATTTTGTATGCAGTAGAGCCCCGAGTTAACTCTAAAACGGGTCTGCCATCACGATAAACTAAGGTCAACAAATCACCTGGATAGATGAGGTGTGGGTTTTCAATATAAGAGTTCACACTCCATAATTCAGGCCAATGCCATGGATATTTCAAAAAGCGACCTGAGATATCCCATAAAGTATCACCACGAACGACCTCATATTGCTGTGGGTGATCGGGGTTCAGCTCCACATTTGCGGCAAATAAAGGCAGGCTAAATAATAAAAACAACAGGCTTAAAGAGACACGACGTATCATCAAAATATCCTCACAGGCATCCAAGCAATACTGCCTAAACTTCCAAAGTCTAAGCAACGAATAACCCACAGTTTGGTATAAGCGTGTCTACTAATCAAGTAATTCGATAAAAAACCGTGAGCTAATAGTCATTTGGCTTCGCTTAACTAATAGTATAAAGTGGCGTTTATTAACGACTAACTTTATAAATTAAATGGGGATTAACCATGAAACATCTTGCTTATACAATGTTTGGCCTAGCAGCCTTATTCAGCGCTCAAAGCGTACTTGCTGGTGATGCAGCAGCAGGGAAAGCAAAGGCTGCAGTTTGTGCCGCTTGTCATGGTGCTAATGGTATAGCGCTGATGCCTGCTTACCCAAATCTTGCTGGTCAAAATGAAGCCTATCTTGTTTCTTCTTTAAAAGCATATCGCGACAAACAACGTAGTGGCGGTATGGCAGCGATTATGCAAATGCAAGCAGCGAGCTTATCTGATGATGATATTAATAATGTTGCAGCGCACTTTGCCGGCTTAAAATAAACGCTAACAATTCAGTTATAAAAAAGGCGACCAATGTGTCGCCTTTTTTATATCTCGTCAAAAAATTTCTCATCTGTCTATTAGCGCATTACAATAGGCTTAATTATTCAATAACATTCAGGATGAGTTTATTTCGCCATGGCGCTACTCGATATTCTTCACTTTCCAGATCCCCGTCTACGTAAAAAGGCAATGCCTATAAAAGAAGTGACGGATAAAATTCGTCAACTCGCTGACGATATGCTCGAAACAATGTATGACGCACCCGGTGTTGGTCTTGCGGCAGTTCAAATTAATGTTCAAAAGCGACTTGTTGTTATCGATACATCAGAAGACAAATCGACGCCTCTAGTTTTTATTAATCCTGAAATCATTAATAAGCAAGGTGAGCGTGAACACGAGGAGGGCTGTCTTTCTGTCCCCGAGGCTTATGAAGTCGTAACGCGAGCAGATACTGTTCGTGTTAAAGCACTTGATCGTAATGGGGAACCATTTGAATTGGATGCTGACGAACTGCTAGCAACTTGCATTCAACATGAAATAGATCATCTTGATGGCAAATTATTTGTTGATTATCTCAGCAACCTAAAACGTCAACGCATCAAAAAGCGCCTAGAAAAACAACAAAAACAAAAGAACTAACACTACGATGCGAATTATTTTTGCTGGTACACCTGAGTTTTCAGCTGAAACACTTCAGGCTCTACTCACAACTGACCATGAAATTTGTGCGGTCTATACTCAACCTGATCGTCCATCAGGTCGAGGTCGAAAATTAACGGCTAGCCCTGTTAAACAACTCGCCTTAGAACATAATATCCCAGTAGAGCAGCCTGTTAACTTTAAACAAGATGAGGCTAAACAAGCCTTATTTGATTACCAAGCGGATCTAATGATTGTTGTCGCTTATGGTTTGCTATTACCACAAGATATCTTAGACGCCCCTAAACTTGGCTGTATCAACATTCATGCATCCTTATTGCCTCGCTGGCGTGGTGCAGCGCCAATTCAAAGAGCTATCCTTGCTGGTGATAGTGAAACCGGCGTGTGCATTATGCAAATGGAGGCAGGACTTGATACTGGGCCTGTTTTATCTCGCTCAACATGCCCAATTCATGATAGTGACACGGCACAAATCTTACACGACCGACTAGCAGTCTTAGGTGCTGAGGCCTTATTAGCAACACTTACTCAGCTTCCTGAACTTCAATCTAAGGCTCAAGTCCAAGATGGTAGTTTAAGTAACTACGCTAAAAAACTACTTAAAGCAGAAGCCAATATCGACTGGCAACAACCCGCGACTGAGATTAACCGTCAGGTACATGCCTTTAATCCCTGGCCTGTCGCTCAAACAAACTGGCAAGATAAGGTATTTCGTATTTGGCTCACATCCGTTGCCGAACAATCAACTACGGCCGCCCCTGGAGAGGTTGTTGCTGTTAGCCGTGATGGAATTGATGTTGCCACAGGGCAAGGCATGTTACGCTTAAAGCAAATACAAGTTCCGGGAAAAAAGGCGATGGCAGTAGCAGATTTCCTCAATGCCAATACTTTAAATGTAGGCGAATATCTTGGCTAAACAACAAAAGCAAAGTGCACGTGCAACCGCTGCCCGCGTGATCGCAGAAGTTGTTCAAAAAAAACATTCTTTAAATGCTGTATTAACGGCAGCTTTGCCTTTATTGCCTGAAAACGAACGCAGTCTATGCCAACAATTATGCTACGGCGTATTACGCTGGCATCCACAGTTAGATGCCATTAGCCAGCAACTTCTCTCTAAAGCATTAAAAGCAAAAGATGCCGATATAGCAGCACTACTCTTATGCGGTCTATATCAACTACGTGACTTACGCATTCCATCTCATGCGGCCATCTCAGAAACAGTTAATGCAACAAAAACGCTTGGTAAACAATGGGCAAAAGGTCTTATCAATGCCAGTTTGCGAAACTATCAACGTCAATCTGAAGATATTAACAATAAGCTGCAACAGTCTGACACAGCTCTTTATGCTCACCCCGACTGGCTGATCCAAAGCTTTAAACAAGACTGGCCTGATAGTTGGCAAGCGATACTAAATGCAAGTAATCAGCAGCCACCAATGATGTTGCGAGTCAATCAACAAAAAACGACACGACAAGATTATCTGACACAACTTATTGAGGCTGACATTCCAGCAAATGAGATAAGTGACTGTCCCGAAGGAATATTGCTGGAAAAACCCTGCGATGTATACCTGCTACCGGGCTTCACAGATGGTCACGTCTCAGTACAAGATGGTGCCGCTCAACAAGTTGCAAGCTTATTAGACTTAAAATCGGGGCTTCGTATTCTTGATGCCTGTGCCGCACCCGGTGGCAAAACCTGTCATATTCTAGAGCATGCCCCTGATAATGAAGTCATCGCTCTCGACATTGCAGCTAACCGCTTAAAACAAATAGAACAAAACACCGAGCGCTTAGAGCTTAATGCAACGTTAATCGCCTCTGATGCTGCAGATACTGACAAATGGTGGGATGGCACTTTATTTGACCGTATATTAATTGATGCCCCTTGTTCTGGTACAGGCGTTATCCGCCGACATCCAGATATCAAACTTTTACGACGAGCTGATGATATTGATTCATTGGCAGAGCAGCAAGAACATTTACTCAATACGCTGTGGCCACTACTTAAGCCTGAAGGGCTATTGGTCTACACAACCTGCTCAGCACTTAAACAAGAAAATGAACAGCAAGTTGCCAATTTCTTACAACAACACCCTGAGGCACAAGAAATAGAGGCCTCTCCAGCCCCAGCACAAAGACGCCCGTTCGGCTATCAACGCTTACCCGGTGACGATGACTTAGATGGTTTTTATTATGCATGCCTTCGTCATCGCTAGACTAAAAATAATTTTCTGGCTGCTACTGTTTAGCTCTACAGTACATGCCCAGACATTTGAAGTTGCTTCTGCCCAGATCAGTAAAATAGGTAACGGTTATGTTCTCAACGCAGAAATAAAGTACCCACTAACCCCAAGAGTGTTAGAAGCAATTGTAAATGGCGTTCCCATAATTTTTGAACAAGAGTTCGAGCTTGTCAAATCAACGTACTTATTAGGCAATTATTGGCAATGGAATGAAACCCTCTGGTCAGCCGATATTCGCCATGAACTTCGCTACCATGCCCTCTCACAGCAATATGTTTTACAAGCTATTGATACCAATAGTCAACGTAACTTCCCCACACTCAGCGTAGCACTTCAGGCTCTCGGTCAAATTAAAGACCTAACCCTACCTCCTGAATATTTGGAAGACACTGAGAACTTAACACTGCAACTACGTAGTGGAATTGATTTATATGCACTGCCTACACCAATGAGACCAGGTGCACTAATTTCAAGTAAATGGCAATTAACAAGCCCATGGGTGGACGCACAATGGGATTAGACTTAATCAAACATCTACGCACCGGTGTTACTCCCTACGTCTTACTAGGCATATCATTACTGGCTTTAGCTTATTTACTTAGCGCTGCCACTCAAGATAGCTCGCGCCTGAATGATTTGTTTTTACTTATCTTTGGCCTAGGTATAGCGATACTTGCTCTTCTCATCGGAATTCTGGGCCGAAGCCTATTTCGACTCTATCGTGACTTCAAAACAAATAAAGAAGGGGCTCGCCTTACCCTTCGTTTAGTGAGCCTCTTTGCATTACTAATTCTTGTTTCTACTACGATTGTATACAGCTTCTCAATTCACTTTTTGCATCGAGGCATTAATAGCTGGTTTGATGTCAAAGTTGAGCAAGCCCTTAATGATTCTCTCGAGCTAAGTCGTACCGCATTTGGTATTCGCATGCGAACGTTACTAAGACAGACACGTATGATGACCGGGCTATTAAGTGAATTGCCAAGCAGTGATCTGAATCACAATATACGGGAACTAACACAATTAAGTGGTGCCATTGAGCTAAGCTTATGGACAATGGGTGGTCAGTTAATCACCACTAGTTTTGAGAATCCTGACCTGATCATTCCTAGTCGCCCCAATGAAGCTATTTTTCATCAATTAGAACAGCAGGAAGACTATATTGGTTTAGACCCTGATCATGACAATTTACAGCTCCGTGCTGCCGTTCGTTTGCCAATAAAGAAAGCTAATCAAGAGGAGCGGTTTCTACAAGTTATATTCCCTGTAAATGCTCAGCTAAGCTCACTCGGTAAAACGGTTCAAACTGCCTACACTGATTACAAAGAACTCAGTTACCTCCGCAAGCCTTTAATCACTGTTTTCACGCTCACTCTAAGCTTAATTGTATTATTAACCTTACTCGCATCGATCTGGTTTGCAATCTGGATCTCTCGCCGAATTGTTGAGCCATTACAAGAGCTTGCAGCTGGTACTCAGGCAGTTGCATCTGGTAATTACAATACTAAACTTCGTAGCGCTTCAGGTCATGATGAGATAGGTTTCTTAGTACGTTCATTTAACCAAATGACTCAGCGATTAACACAAGCACGACATGCAACCCAAAATAGTCACCGACAATTAGAACAGCAAACAAACTATCTCTCTGCTGTATTAAGCAGCCTTTCTAGTGGTGTTATCACTATTGATAATGAGCGCCAATTACGTACTGCCAACCTTGCTAGTAGCAAGATATTACATGTCAATTTGCAGCAGAGATTAGAGAGTGTTATCGATAAACTAGGAGAAAATCACCCTCATGTACGCCCACTAACTCAGCTTATAGAGCATCATCTAACGCATGGTGATGACTGGCATCAACAAGTTGAACTACAGCACAAAAAAGGCTTGCAATCACTGATGTGTAGAGGGACATTATTACCCAATAATGCTGGTTGGGTTATTGTCTTTGACGATGTTACGACACTATTACAAGCTCAACGAAATGCAGCATGGGGTGAAGTCGCGAAACGTTTAGCCCACGAAATAAAAAACCCATTAACACCTATTCAATTATCCGCTGATCGCCTGCAGCATAAATATTTACCCTTATTACCTGAAGATCAAACTCATACACTCACCAAGCTGACTGGCACCATTATTAGCCAAGTTGAAGCGATGAAAGAAATGGTCAATGACTTTTCAGATTATGCGCGTAACCCTGGATTACAGCTACAGCCTCAAGCTATTGGTCAGCTGATTAAAGAGGTATTAGCCCTTTATCAGAGCAACCCTAATCATCAATTCACGCTGTTAAATAGCACTGAAGATATTACACTTAATCTTGATAGCACTCGTATTAGGCAAGTCCTTCACAACTTATTTAAAAATGCTATCGAAGCCAGTGAAGAGGCGCAATTAGCTGTCGATATCATCCTCAGTTATCACACTCTTGACCTAGATGGACATCAGTACTTAGAAATAACGCTTAGTGATCATGGCCCAGGCATTCCTGATGATATGGTCAATACGCTGTTCGAACCTTATGCTACCAACAAAACAAAGGGAACAGGTTTAGGTTTAGCCATTGTCAAAAAGATAATAGAAGAACATCATGGACAAGTCTGGGCAGAAAACACCGAACCTTCCGGTGCATGTATAATTATTAGACTACCGTTAGAGGATGCCATACCTTGAACAATGACAAACCCCTTATTCTAGTTGTTGATGATGAACCTGATATCCGAGAACTCATTCAAGATATTCTTGTAGATGAAGGGTATAAAGTCTCTGTTGCAGCAAATGGGGAAGAAGCGAGAACCGCATTTTCAACACAAGAACCAGGTCTTACCTTGTTGGATATTTGGATGCCTGATGTCGATGGAATCAGCCTATTAAAAGAATTTAAAGAACAAGATTCCCATGCGCCCATCGTTATGATGTCAGGTCATGGCACCATTGAAACAGCGGTAGAAGCAACACGACTAGGTGCAAGTGATTTTATCGAAAAACCACTGTCTATGGCCAAGTTACTTCGTGGTATCGAGCTAGCGCTAGAAAGTCAAAGTAAACACGATGCACTGCAACAAAAACATAGCCAAGAACCTGTTGGTAAAAGCAGTCAAATCACACTACTGCGTGAGCAATCACAACGCGTCGCTCAACATGAAATGCCGACGCTATTACAAGGTGAAAATGGCTCCGGAAAACACTGCTTTGCACATTACTTGCACAGTCTTGGTCATTACTCTTCAGGGAAGTTTATCGAGCTTACCGCTGAAAGCTTTCCCTCAGATAGCTCTAAATTAATAGCTCTTGCTGAAAATAACTGCTTATTTATTAATGATGTCGCATTATTATCAGCATCCTCTCAGGCATTGCTTTCTCATCTACTCGACAATCAAAAACTAAACCATTGTCAGCTTATTTTTGCTACCCAACATTCATTGGAGACGGCAATAAGCCAAGGCTCATTTCTGGAAGGCCTTCTTTATCAAATAAACAGTATTACATTGGCAATTCCTGCCCTTCGCAATCACGTTGAAGATATCCCTGAGTTAGTCCAGCACTTTGTTGATGAACAAACCTCTAGTGCTGACCTGCCATATCGACATATTACGGTTGCAGCACAAAATAGACTTCGTAATTACTCATGGCCGGGCAATGTTTTAGAACTGAAAAATGTTATTCAACGACTACTCGTTTTAAGTGAATCTGAAGAGATTGATGTTGCCGATGTTGATGACGCCTTACAAAACATGCCTGAACAGGCGGGGGCGATTGGCGATACAGCAGGTATAAACTATGATCTACCGCTGCGTGAGGCGAGAGAACAGTTTGAGCGCCTTTACCTGTTACAAAAACTACAAGAAACAGATGGCAACGTAGGCAAGGCAGCAAAACTATCCGGTATGGAACGGACACACTTATATCGTAAACTTCGAACCTTAGGTATCGACAGTAAACATGTTTAATTTGGGACAATAAGATGAAAGTACTTATTATTGGTGCGGGTCAAGTTGGTTCATCTGTTGCGGCAACACTTGCACGTGAAGATGATGATGTCACTGTCGTTGATGAAATAAATGAATTGTTAGTTAAGTTACAAGATCATTACGACATTCAAACGGTTCATGGACGTGGCTCTCATCCTGATGTTTTAGCTCGTGCAGGGGCTGAAGATGCCGATATTATTCTTGCCGTTACCAATAACGATGAAACCAATATTATTGCCTGTCAAATTTGCCACAACCTCTATAAAACACCCACTAAAATTGCTCGAATTCGTAACAATTCATATTTAACTCAACCTGAGCTATTTAACACGCCTGATGCAACAATCATCGACATGTTCATTAGCCCTGAACAAATCGTGACGGACTATATAAAACAATTAATCAACCACCCTAATGCCTTACAAGTTTTAGATTTTGCTGAGGGTAAAGTTCAATTGGTTGCCGTAAAGGCGTTTCATGGTGGCCCTTTAGTCGGCAACCCTTTATCAGAATTGCGCCAACACATCCCAAAAACAGATACACGTGTTGCTGCCATTTTTAGAAATGGTTACCCAATCATTCCAAAAGCTGAAACCATTATCGAGGCTGATGATGAAGTATTCTTCATCGCGGCAGCTAAAGATATTCTTTCCGTAATGAGTGAACTACGTCGCCTCGATAAACCTTATAAACGGATTATGTTAGCAGGTGGTGGTCAAATTGGTTCAAGGCTCGCAAAAGCATTAGAAAATGATTATCAAATTAAGTTAATAGAAGCTAATCCCAAACGAGCAGAGTTTCTTTCAGAAGAACTTTCCAGCAGTATCGTATTACTTGGCGACGTTGCTAATGAAGAGCTTTTAAAAGAAGAAGATATCGACAAAATCGACTTATTTTGTGCGCTTACTAATGATGATGAAGCTAACATCTTGTCAGCAATGTTAGCCAAACGTTTAGGCGCTCGAAAAGTTTTATCACTGATCAACCGCGCTGCTTATGTAGATCTAATTGAAAGTGGCAGCGTTGATATTGCCTTGTCACCACAACAAGCCACTATCGGTAGTCTATTAGCTCATATTCGCCGCGGTGACATCGTTGCCGTGCATTCACTTCGTCGTGGTGCTGCCGAGGCATTAGAAGCCATCGCCCATGGTGACAAAAAATCCTCACTTGTAGTTGGTCGCCGTATTGATGAAATAGACTTGCCGCCGGGCACAACCATTGGTGCCATTGTTCGCGGTGACGAGGTTATCATTACCCATCACGACACTGTGATTGAAGCAGAAGATCACGTCATACTTTTCCTCATTCATAAAAAATATATCACTGAGGTCGAGCGCTTATTCCAAGTTGATTTTAGCTTCTTCTAAATGGAATCATCACTACAACATCACTTCCTTATTGCAATGCCTGCTTTGTCTGATTCTTTCTTTCATCGCTCTGTTGTCTATATTTGTGAGCATGATGAACAAGGGGCAATGGGGCTTATTATTAACCGTCCGACACATGTGATGCTGACTGAATTATTAAGCCACTTAGAAATTGATAATACCGAAGCAGAGCCAAGAACCAGCCCCGTCTTATTTGGTGGGCCAGTTCAAAAAGGGCAGGGCATGGTCATTCACAACAGTCATGAGCCATGGAAAACATCACTACAGCTTTCAGACGAACTTTTCCTCACAACCTCAACAGACATTCTAGAGACCATTGGTTCAGCTAAAGGACCAAAAGATTCTTTAGTAACGCTTGGCTATTCTGGTTGGGATGCAGGTCAACTTGAGCAAGAAATAGCAGAAAACAGCTGGCTAACTGTTGCGGCGAATGATGATATTTTATTCCACACGCCCGCTGAAAAGCGCTGGCATGCTGCTGCACAATTATTAGGTGTCGATATCAACTTAATGTCTCAGACTGTAGGGCATGCATGAGTTCACCTCGCACATTTCTAGGTTTTGATCATGGCATGAAGAATATTGGTGTTGCTACCGGTCAAGACCTTACTAAAACGGCCAATCCCCTTTGCGTCGTAAAAGCGCGAGATGGCATTCCAAACTGGGACGACATACAAAAGTTAATAGATGAATGGAAACCACAAATGTTGATTGTTGGCCTGCCTCTTAATATGGATGGCAGCGAACAAGCAATGACCAAAGCTGCCCGAAAGTTTGGCAATCGACTCAATGGTCGCTTCCAAATTGCTGTTGAATGGCAAGATGAACGCCTAACAACATTTGAAGCGCTAGAACATTTAGGAATTCATAGTAAACTACAAGCTAAGCAGCGTGACGATGTTGATCGCATCTCCGCCCAACTTATCCTTCAATCATGGTTGAACGAACAATGACAACAGCAACTGACATTCAAGCCTTATTAAATTCCATGGCTGATGATATTCGCCAACAGCTCAGCGATAAAAAACCACTCCTAGTTGGCATCCATACAGGTGGAATATGGGTTGCAGAGGCGCTTTCAGAGTTACTTGGCGATGATTTTTTTGATGCACCATTAGGCACCTTAAACATTGCTTATTACCGTGACGACTTTACTCGCATAGGCATGCATCCACAGGTTGCCCCATCAGATTTGCCCTTCAGTGTTGATGACCGTCATCTCTTGTTGGTCGATGATGTTGTGCACAGTGGCCGCACCGTGCGTGCCGCCCTTAATGAGTTATTTGATTATGGTCGGCCTGCAAGTGTCACGCTAGCAGCACTCATTGAGCGTGAAGAGGGCCATGAACTGCCTATTCATGCTGACATTATTGGTGAATCTGTTAGTCTATCCGCCGATCAACAAATTAAACTTTCAAATAATGGCAGCCTAAAACTTGAGATCATTACCAGTGGGAGTGACGAATGACCAACAATCAACTCACTGAAAATGGGAATTTAAGGCACTTTCTAACTATTGAAGGCCTCAAACGTCCACTATTAACTGAAATCATGGACCGCGCAGAACAGTTTTCTAGTATCTCCCATCAACAAGTTAAAAAAGTCCCGCTGCTGCGCGGAAAAACTATTGTGAACCTATTTTTTGAAAACAGTACTCGAACACGTACTACTTTTGAACTCGCTGCAAAACGACTTTCAGCAGATGTCATGAACCTCAATATCAGCACCTCTGCCACATCAAAAGGTGAGAGCCTACTTGATACCCTGCATAACCTTGAGTCTATGCAGAGTGATATGTTTGTCGTTCGCCACAATCAAAGTGGCGCAGCAGAATTTATTGCCCAACATGTAGCGCCTCATGTCAGTGTTATCAATGCGGGTGATGGCTGTCATGCCCATCCAACACAAGCTATGCTGGATATGTTTACTATCCGCCGCCATAAACAACACTTTCCTGACTTACGTGTTGCCATTGTTGGCGATATTTTGCACTCACGTGTTGCTCGCTCGCAAATTCAAGCCTTGTCCATCCTCGGTGTTGGTGAAATTAGAGTTATCGGACCGAAGACATTATTACCGACAGACTGCCAGTCACTCGGTGTTCATGTTTATCATGATATGGAAGAAGGCCTACAAGATGTCGATGTTGTGATTATGCTTCGCCTACAAAATGAACGCATGCAAGGCGCCTTACTACCCAGTGCACGCGAATATTATAAAAGTTATGGCCTCACAGAAGAAAAACTAAGCTTTGCAAAACCAGATGCCATTGTCATGCATCCAGGCCCCATAAACCGAGGTGTTGAGATTGCATCAACAGTTGCTGATGGCCCACAATCCGTCATCTTAGAGCAAGTCACCCACGGCATCGCCGTTCGCATGGCGGTCATGTCAATGACACTAGGATCGCAATCAGAACAAGAGGGCCAATCATGAAACTCCATATAACTAATGGCCGAGTAATTGACCCTGCTAGTCAGCTTGATGCACAACTCGATATCTTTATTGATAATGGCAAAATTGTTGCTATTGCTGAACAACTTAATGACTTTATTGCCGACCAGACTATTGATGCTACAAATCATATTGTCTGCCCCGGCCTAGTTGATTTAAGTGCTCGCCTAAGAGAGCCGGGTCAAGAACAAGCGGCGACGATTGAAAGTGAAACTCAAGCCGCCGTTAAAGGTGGTATTACCACATTATGTGTACCACCAGATACAGCACCCGTTATTGATACACCAGCTGTTATCGAGCTAATTGAAGATCGGGCTAAAAAAGCAGGGCGAACAATGGTTCTCACTGTTGGCGCTCTAACGCAAAACCTTGAAGGCAACTATCTAAGTGAGATGCTGGCCTTAAAAGAGGCAGGCTGTGTTGCCGTCAGTAATGGTTTAAACCCTATTAAAAATACCCTCATTCAACGTAGAGCGATGGAGTATGCCGCCACACTTGATCTTACTCTGTTCATCAATGCATCCGATCCATGGCTTGCATCTGAAGGCTGTGCACATGAAGGTTTAGTCAGCACAAGGTTAGGGCTAGGCGGCATTCCTGAAGAAGCAGAAACAACTGCGGTTGCTCGTGACTTACTATTAATTGAGAGAACTGGTGTACGTGCTCACTTCCATAATATTTCTACAGGCAAAGCGGTAGAGATGATTCGGGCAGCAAAAAATAATGGTCTAGATGTCACTGCCGATGTAAGTGCCCATCACCTCCATCTAAGTGAACATGATATTGGCAACTACGATAGTTTAAGTTATGTCCTGCCACCACTTCGCAGCACCCGAGATCGCGAACAATTACAACAAGCGGTCAGAGAAGGCGTTATCACAGCAATATCTTCTCACCACCAGCCTCTCGATAATGATGCCAAATTAGGTCCTTTTGCAGAAACAGCACCAGGAATTTCAGGTCTTGAAACCTTATTAGCTTTGACACTGAAACTGGTCGATGATGATGAACTAACACTACAACAAGCGATTGCCTGCCTAAGCTCTCAACCAGCAGAAATACTCGGCATTGAAGCAGGGCAATTAAAGGTCGGGGCACCAGCTGATATTTGTATTATCAATACTGATGCTCACCATGATTGCAGACCTGAGCACTTTGTCAGTGCCGGTAAAAATAGTCCTTTTTCTGGCTGGTTATTCAATAATGAAGTTCAAACAACCTTATTCCACGGTAGAATTGTTTACCAAAAGGGATAAAACGTTTCAGTGTGATGTCCAAGCTAGATAACACTTAGGAGAACGATTATGAATAAAAAAGCATTAACAATTTTAATTATCGCCCCTCTATCTTTACTATTAGTCAGCTGTGCCAGTAACCTGCAAGGTGACACATACTCTCGCGACGATGCTCGCCAAGTTCAAACGGTTCAATATGGAACCATCGAAGATGTCCGACTAGTTGTTATTGAAGGTACAAAAACACCCATTGGATCGGCAGCTGGTGCAGTCGTAGGCGGCATTGCCGGCAGCAGCATTGGTGATGGCAAAGGTGCAGCCGTTGCTGCGGTTATAGGCGCCGTTGCAGGTGGCTTAGCAGGCAGTGCAGCTGAAGAAGCTATCACCACATCACAGGGTGTCGAACTCGTTGTGCGCATGAATAACAGCAATAAAATAATATCTCTAGTCCAAGGACATGATCCAGCAAAACCGTTTCATATTGGTGATAGGGTTCGCTTAATGACAATAAACGGTGAAACTAGAGTTTCACAATAAACAATTTATCGGGAAGACATATGACCATCATAAATAAAGTAGTAAGCGGAACAATTGCACTAGCCTTTTTAATATCTATCACAGCATGCTCACCAGAAGTTGGTAGCGAACAGTGGTGTAGCAAGATGAAAGAAACACCAAAAGGCGAATGGTCAATGAATGATGCTGGTGACTTTACTAAACACTGTTTACTGTAAATTAAGATGGCTAAAACAAAGCTGTATGCACTCGATTTTGATGGTGTCATCTGTGATAGCGCCATAGAGACAGGAACTACGGGCTGGAAAGTCGCTCGCCAAATTTGGCAAGGCATGCCAGAACAAACACCTAAGGATGTTATCGATTTATTTCGTCAGGTAAGGCCGGTGATGGAAACAGGTTATGAAGCCATTCTCATCATGCGCCTATTGTTTGAAGGTATACCTGCTCGAACCTTACTTAATGATTTCTCAGCATCAATTGAAACGATTATTGAGCAAGACAAATTAAGTACTACAGAGCTGAAAAAACAATTTGGTGAAACTCGAGATCATTGGATTGTCGATAACATTGATGAATGGATCGAGATGAACCCTTTATTTGATGGCGTAGCAAACAAACTTAAAAGTATCGACGTCGAACAATGCACCATCATCACCACCAAACAAGAACGTTTTGTCAGCCAGATTTTTGCTGCTAATGGCATCTCATTCCCTGCTGAACGCATTTTCGGTCTAGATAGACAGCTGAGCAAACAACAAGTCCTTAGCGACCTGTCAGAGCAACACCCTGATGATGATGTGTTATTTGTGGAAGATAGATTGCCAACCCTGCATAACGTCATTAATGATGACCGATTAAGCCATGTGAAGTGTTTGTTCGCAGATTGGGGATACAATACAGATCAAGATAAAATTGATGCGAAACAAAAAGTCGAAATAACGACGATTAATCTCTCAGAATTTATTGATTTGTAATCAGTATTTAAGAAAATAAATACAAAAAGAAAATTGGCGGAGCGGACGGGACTCGAACCCGCGACCTCCGGCGTGACAGGCCAGCATTCTAACCAGCTGAACTACCGCTCCACACCACTTCAAGTAAAGTTAGTAACTAACCGGAAACTTGAAGAAGCGAGAAGAATACAG
>Ga0209495_1000801_pt1 | contig 22982 bp, 21 predicted proteins | sample EN1Hudsemesocosm_FD_184629 | JGI IMG/M metagenome (GOLD analysis project Ga0209495, IMG submission 184629) | Methane-oxidizing microbial communities from mesocosms in the Hudson Canyon - EN1E Hudson Canyon (SPAdes) (version 2) | ecosystem: Environmental > Aquatic > Marine > Cold seeps | place... | reverse complement strand
CTGCATACATCATGGAAGGTGAGGATTCCATACCTCTTAAATCAAACCAATCATGTGTGTGTTCTTCTAGTACAGTACCAGCGAACGGTCTAAAGTATTCACGGTGCTTAACATCATTAACAAAATCCTTACCATCTTCGAATGTAGGATCGAATAGAATAGATCTATTACCAAGTGCTCTAGGTCCATTCTCACATGAACCTTGAAACATAGCAACAATATTCTTATTTCTTAGGAGATCAATAACATCTGAATATGATTGATTATATTGAATTTCACCTCTATCGATACCGTCAAAATCCCATTCGCTATAATCATACTTAGGACCAAGATATAAGTTCTCATTACGTTCTCTTGATCCTGTATAATTATCAGCTTCTTGTACTTGATGATAATACCAAAGAGCCGCACCTATAGAAGTACCAGCATCATTAGATATTGGCTCTACAAATAGATTAATATCATGTTCTTTTAACTTGTCAAGATAATAGTAATTAGCTACACAATTCAATCCATACCCACCTGATACAACAACATTTTTAGTTTTACCTATCTCTGCTGCTTTTAGTATAAGATTAAGCATTGCTTTTTGTGAATCAACTTGTACTCTATATGCAAGATCTCTTCTGTTATCAAGAAGAGTAAGATCCTCTGAATCATGGTTATTTAAGTATTCATGATTGTTATAATTAACCATAGCACCATTAGGAACTCTTGGTATAATCATAGATCTATCAACTGATCCATTTCTAACTAATGGTTGTAACCCATCCTTACGCTTACCGTATGGAAACAACCCCATTGTTTTACCAGCTTCAATAGAACTCCATCCACAGTACTCTGTTACTGCTTCATATGCTTTAACAATACCGGGGTTTTCATCAATTAATATCTCACATCCGTCCTGTTCAAATCTTTGTAGAGTAAACGGACCATTATTACCGAAATGTTTATATAAAGGCTTAAAGGGTTTATTATACGCGCACCCAAAGATTGATTCAAACTCCCAAATATCTCTGGTACCCTCCTCAATAAATAACTGTGAACCACAACCATCCGCTACAAGAGCAGCTGCTTCTTTGAATCCAGACCTATAAAACGCACATGCAGCATGCATTTCATGATGTTTATCGTGTACCTCATGTACTTGATCATCGTTTGAGATAAGACCTAGTTTTCTAGCAAGACCTGAATATACTTTATCACCCGAATAGTCTAATCTAGATTCATCTGGTTGTGTATGTGCTATAACTAAGGCATCTACTTTCTTAGTATATTCTAATACCTTAACAATACCCGCAAGAGGAGCACCATCATATTTTTGTCTTGTTAGTCGTTCTTCTTCAATAGAGAATACAATCTCACCATCTTTTAATAAACATACCGCAGCATTATGCCCACGCGATATCCCAAGGATATAACCTGTTTTGTTTTTCATAATATATTATCCTTTCGCAGAAACGTCTTTTAAATCAAACCCTTTCTTTTTCTTAAATGATTTTGGTTCTTTAGGAGGACAACATGAAGAGGTTGTTGTATCTGCTTTAGTGATTTCTTTAGGTATGGGTGGTACTACTACTGATGCTGTTAATACATTTAACGCTTTAACTACTAAGTCCTCCTGTTGAGGGTTCATAATAGTAAGACTTTCATTATTACGATCCGCAGATCTTGTATCACCTATTCTAATAGAAGAATATTGTCGTTTACCGTCTCCAATATCAATAACCTTAACATCTTTAGTATCTGGGTATGTTGTATTAATGGGGAATGTTCCACCAGTAATAACAACTGAAGGTTTTCCTAACCCATAAGCTAGATGTTGCCCTACAGAATCACATCCTATAAAACCATCTGCTGCAGAAATAATACCCATCCATAATCTTATATCAATATTTTCAAGTACAGCAATACCTATATCGTCTATACTTTCATCGTTAAGATTGAGTGGCGCTTGCCCCATATAGACACAAACATAATTCTTTTTTAATTTTTTAACTAAGGATATTAGGTTTTTAAGTGATATGCTCCTACCAGACGAATCAAGAAGAGTATTACCTTCTTGCTGAATACCTTGCCCGAAAGGCTGTATTACTACAACTTTTTTTCCGGTTTTAGCTCTGATTTCTTTTACTACAGAAGCCCCTCTTGCCTGTTCAGTGAATGATAGAGAGATTGGGATTTTTCTATTACCTTTTGAATCACCATTAATAAGAATATCAAAAGCTTCGATTAATGAACACTTTTGGTTATAATAACTATTTAAGTGATATGGTTCTAACTCGACTATTTCTGCGTCTAATAGATGTTCTTTGAAGAGGTTTGCATGAGCAGTCATATAAGTTCTATCATATAAAGGAGTTCCAAGAAATACATCCTCCTTTCTATCACATACTATAATAAAATCTTCACCGTTCTCATATGCTCTTTGGAGTGCAGGTAATGCACAGAAGCAACGACCCATACCGCCATTTATAAAATACGCTTTTTTCATTAGTAACTCCTAAGTAATTACTGATAATAAAAAAATAGTAGGGGAATACCCCCTACTATTTACATTCTCCAAACTATTATAGTTTGGTATACTTCTTATTTATACTGTTTAAATATTAAAGTTTGCCAGAGTTGTAATAGTTGGTAAGACTATCATATGAGCTGGAAATTCTGTTACATTCCAATCATTAGTAATCCAATTACATATTGTAGCTATTTTCTCAGACTCAGTATGTTCCAATAAAAATAAAGCACCCTCTTTAACACTTTCTTCTGATATAAGTGATTCATTTAATTCCAATGAAGGTAGACCATCTTCAGAAACCTTGATATTATATATAGTCTTTGGTGCAAATACAGTTTCGACTTTATGCGTAATATAAGGACCAACAGAAATTATTTCAGAATTCGTAGTTTCAAAATCAAACCACGACGAACCTTCTAATATATCCATCATAATTATATGATCTTCATTAGAAGCCTGTAATTCAATTTCATGACCATCAATGTTTGCTGATAATGTAGCTTCCCCTTGATAATCCCCAGTAGCATCCATTAATGTTGACTGATCGTATTTGGATGAAAAGTTTGGGTATGTTTTGTAATTAAACTGCATTATACACTCCTAGATTAAATATTTTTGTTATTCCCATGATACTATCCAAGCTCCTTGATGTCCTCTGCCACCAAGACAACAACCACCACCGCACGCTCCTGAACCATGACCACCACCACCAGGAAAATTACCACACATACCACAATACGCCCAGTTCCCCATACTACAAGTTTGATCTTGTTCTGCACCACCTTTAAATGACGCACCACCAATTCCTAACAGATGAGCGGTGGTAGCGGAACAAGTCCTCAACGGTGATGACCCACATTTACCTTTTACATACAAATCATAATAACAACAACCTTGGGTATTACACCCCGGATTAGATGACTCACATTTGCACCAGTCACTAGCACCAGCACTGTCGGTACAAAAATTATCACATACCCAATTGCAGTCAGCTCCACCACGTTTGCCCGGCCCTTGTTGTGAGCCGTCTCCTTTACCATTATAGTATGCTCGACCACCACCACAACTACAAGTATTGGACTGACCCCAGAAGCAGTTATTAAGTCCACAATGCCCACCGCTGGTACAATAACAACATTGAAGAGCTGAAGTTGAACTACCACCACCTGTCCCACAAATACAATATCTTGTAAATTGTCCTTGATGTCCAGTGCACACCGGGTTATTACATTCACAGCAACACGCACATCCACAAACAGTAATATTTCCATAAGATGAAACATCCCATTTTTTCATAGAATAATCACCACCTTGGCCACCATAAAGCCCCCACATACAACAACAAGAACCGCCACCACCACCGCCTTGGCCCCATGCTTCAATCATCATTGTTGTAGCCGAGTCCGGTACGCATGTACATTGGGCACTTGAATAGTATCTACACGCGCATGTAAAGGTTTGTGGTTCCCCGAAATTACCGTCTTCACCTTGTTGATCAACAAATGACCATATACCTCCACCGTTTGTTGATAATACTTGCCCATCAGTACCATCAGTAACACCTAATTCTGTTACTGTAATATTACCCCATGAGGTAGATGTACCATCTGTTTTTAATACTTTATTTGCTTGACCTGATTGGTCTGGATTACCAGAAACCCATGAGGTTGATGTACCATCAGTACTTAATACTTTACCTGATTGTCCTGATTGGTCCGCAATATCACCACCAGAAGCAAATAACACCCATGCAGCATTCCCTGCTGCTTCTGGTTGTGTACCAGTATGGTCAGAAATTGCAATATATGTTGAACCGTTTAAAGTTACAATATCATTTGTATGGTATGTAGTTGATATATCCCATGCACCTTCATATTGAAAACCACCAGCAAATACAGCCCATGAAGCATTACCTGAAATTAATGGTTGAACACCCACATGAGCAGTAAGTGCTATATATGTTGAACCCGAAAAAGCCACTATATCGTTAGCTTGATATGCAGTTGATATATCCCATGCACCTTCATATTGAAAACCACCAGCAAATACAGCCCATGAAGCATTACCTCCAACTTCTGGTTCTGTACCTGTATGATCAACAAGTGCTATATATGTTGAACCGGTGAAAGTTGCTATATCGTTAGTTTGATATGCTGTAGACACATCCCACGCACCTTCAAACTTAAACGCTTCAGCAATCACAGCCCAATCTGTTTGTCCTGTGGAGGTTGGTTGTGTTGCCGAATGTGCAGTAATTGCTATATAGGTAGAACCATTAAAGGTTGCTATTTGATTAACCTTATAGGTAGTACTGGTATCCCATGTACCTGTAAATTCTAGACCACCTGCAGATTGTACCCAAAAGGCTGTATCTGTTGGATCATCACTTGATGTAGAGTTTGAAATACAGGTATAGGATGAGCCGGCATATAATACCACATCATCCACTTCATAGGCACCTGCTACCCATTCTCCTTTGAATACTGTGCGTATCCTACCTAAATTGACTTTAGCCATTTTATACTATCCTCTGCTAATATTGCTGTTTTTTAATTTCTATAAGTTGTTATTCGATTTTACAACATTTAATGCATCAATTAATGCTGTAGAAACTTCACCATTAATTTCAGCTGAGGCATTAATAGATTCAATAACATTATCAATTGTGACCTCGGGCAATGGTTCAATCTTTTGTGCCCCATTAAATTTGAGTGTGAATTCTTTATCATTAGAAATGACAATATTGAATCCATCTATAATTCTAAGATTTGAAATTATCCCGTCATCTGAAGTATCGGGTATATAATCATCAAAGAATTTCTGATGTAACCATAATTTCACTAGATCATCGAGATTTGTAAATTCTACATGATCGTCAAAATCCTCTGGTGGGGATTGATCTAATCTACAATCAAGAATTTCATTCTCTTCTATTTTTAGGAAAAATGATGAAGGTAAGATAGCTTCTGCTGTGTAAACCTTATCATCTTCCATTGTATATGTATATAACATTTATTAATCCTTATTTGTATGATACTATAACCTGACCGTTACGGCCTCGACTCCAATGGGGGCTATTACTACCACCCATGGTATGCTGAGGAAATCCACCAGATCCTGGTAAAGCACCCTGGCTGGGATCACTATTCCCACAAAAACAACAATTACCGCCCCAACTACTCTCAGAAGTAAAATGGTGTATACCACCGCCCAATCTACAATATGAATGATCTGGTAGTATCACGGCTGAAGTTGTCTGATAACCATACGCATTGGTATCAACACACATATCTCCACCTCTCATAGGAATCATACCTATACCCGTTGATACGTTTTGCCAAGATGATGAAACATCAGCACCGAATCCCAATCTTCCCTCGACACACTCTATGGAGTTCTGACAGCACCAGCAATATGCGGCTTTACCACACCAGAAACCTCTACCACTTCCTGTGTCATCAGTGTGGCAATAATTCGTACAGCCATTTTCCATACGCAATCCCGGCTGTCTACAGCAGCTATTGTCTTTGTCTGGCAAAACGTGGCAAGAGGATACACAATTGGTTCCTGGCTCTTGGTAATAGTAAGAGAGATTTTGACAACCACCTTTTACTTGAATACTCCCACCACCATGATCAGATGAACAAATATAAGAGCAACAACCGCTGCAACTCTGACTGTTTGAACAGCAGCATGCTTGAGCGGCACCACCAGCACATAGACAATAAACTTCTCCTGGTGTTACAGCTTGCTGAACAATCACATAAGTACCATGGGCACCTTGAGGAGCTCCACCACAACAACAACCTGCACCCCCTGTCGATCCACCACCCCAAATTTGGAACTGTGCTTCAGTTATACCAGCAGGAACTGTCCAGTTGGTTTGCTCACCAGTGCAACTACTATAACCACCACCGCCAACACCATAGTTGTTACCACCGCCATTACCAATACAAACCATACCGGCAGGAGACTCCATTAATTTTGGAAGACCATCTTTCCATCTTGTCGGGTCGTTAATTTGGGCTCTCATGAATACGGTAGCATTAGCACCACCACCACCCGAAGGTGTAACAAAACTTAATGTTCCAGAACCATTTGTACTTAGGTAGTCACCAGATGACCCGTCAGTTATACCAAGTTCAGTAACACCTACATTAGCCCAAGAGGTTGATGTACCATCAGTACTTAATACTTTACCAACATTACTTGTTTGGTCAGCAATATCACCACCAGAAGCAAATACAATCCATCCGGCATTGCCTGCTGCTTCTGGTTGTGTACCTGTATGATTAGAAATTGCAATATATGTTGAACCGTTTAAAGTTACAATATCGTTAGTTTGATATGCTATTCCTGAATTCCATACACCCTCGAATTTAAATCCACCAGCAAATACCGCCCATGCAGCATTACCTCCAATTTCTGGCTGTGTACCTGTATGATTAGAAATTGCTATAAAGGCCGTCCCATTAAACGTTATCAGGTCGTTAATTTGATATGTAGTACCTGTATTCCATGCACCTTCAAACTTTAATCCACCAGACATTGTAATCCAATCTGTCTGACCAGATGTCGTTGGTTCTGTTGATGAATGTGCAGTAATTGCTATATATGTGGCACCATTAAAGGTTACTATCTGATTGACCTTATAGGTTGTTGTAGTATCCCAAACACCTACAAATTCTATACCACCCGCCGATTTCACCCAAAAAGTTGTATCTGTTGGATTATTACTTAATGCTGCAATAGCAATACAAGTATAGGCGGATCCAGCATACAATACTACATCGTCAATCACGTAGGTACCAGGTACCCATTCTCCTTTGAATACTGTGCGTATCCTACCTAAATTAACTTTTGGCATCTTATACTATCCTCTAATTTTTTAATTTATTTATATTAAGCTGGATTAAATTCTAAAATTTTCAAAAATTTAAATGGTATCGTTGGAGCCTCTGGTTCCTCAATTACACCCTTAAACTTCCACGGCAAACGAACAGTTGAGTTGTATACCTCCACCTTAGTCTGAAACTCAGAAATTTCCACTTGTTCCTCAACAGTAAAGTCGTAATTTTTGATTAACGAATTGAACATTTCATATCTTGCAGCATTTTCAATTTGCGGTACCGACCTGTGTTCCCTAAATAGAAACTCTGGTTGTTCAAATGTGCTATTCTCCCTATCATAAACTGGTTGTTTGAAATAATTCTGAATAATCGGATTTGTTAACTCAACTCTAGTAACATCACCATCAACGGTTTCCTCTTCAGCAACTTCATAATCATAACTTATACCCCATAATAGAGATGCTATTAATGGGTTGTCAGCAGCCGTCAATAATATACTAGTTTCATCAACACCAAGTTGACCGTCTAGTTTTTGTGTGTACGCAAACCCACTTGCAGGGATGTCGATTTTTACTTTAGGGGGTCCAATATATTGAAATGTTTTATCTACTAATATCCCATCATCAATATACATTTCACTCGGAACCTTTACTGTATAGTCGATTGTTGCAGGAGATACCCCTTCCAATTCTTCAGTATTTATTGTTTCACTCATATGTTATACTCCTGTTATTTCCAACTAATTTTAACCATGCCACCGTTACCTATGGAACCTTTATAGGTGTTATATCCTCCCATAACGTGACTTCCATAACCACCAAACCCGGGTTTCCAATTCTTACAATTACACGCACAACCACCTATACAGCCATGGGAAGTAAAAGTGAAACACCCATCCCAATTTGTTGTGTTGGAACTATCAGACATAACATGAGTCTCATCAATATGAGGGGGCTGTGTATGGTAACCATAATTATTAGTATCTAAGCATCCTCCACCATGATATGACCCTAAGGTAAACGAATTAGTTGGATTGCAACTAGAACTAATATTAACACATCCATTCCTAGCAGGGTTTAGGTGATTTTCAACAAAGCCACAAGTTGCACAGCTGCTGGCGAAACAATATTCCCCAGAGCTACAGTAACATGGTCCAGAGTCTGTACACGCAAAGTTTTGAAATTTATGACATGATGACATACCTCTGTGATAACGTTCACAGTTCATTACATCACAATTTTGTGTACAACCCCCATCCGCGCATAAACAGCTAATTCCTGCCCCAGTTACATAAGACCCACAACCATAACCAGCCCAGTTATTAGAACAACACATTATTTGACATGAACATCCTGCAACAACATGGTACTGGTCGCCTGCATTAACATTCATTGTCGTTGTCACATAAGCACCATTAGCACCATACTGACCACCACCACAACAACAACCTACAGCACCTCCAGCACCCGCTCCCCATACCTGCCATTGTACTTGTGTGACACCAGAAGGAACAGTCCAGTATGTATCACATCCACCACCACAAGCAAAAGAATCACAACAAACTTTACAAGTTCCTGTAGGATTACTCATAATACCCGTACCAACGGGAGTTGGTGAGCCTGCAGGAAACTCGGCACGGCCGCCACCGGCACCGGCACCACCAGACACAAGTCCCGGTGAAAAGGCGGGTGTCCCACCACCACCACTCGATGGAGGCTCAACAAAACTTAATGTTCCAGAACCATCTGTACTTAAAAAGTCACCAGATGAACCGTCAGTTATACCAAGTTCAGTAACACCTACATTAGACCAAGAGGTTACAGAACCATCTGTTTTTAATACTTTATTTGCTTGACCTGATTGGTCTGGAGTGGGATCTACGTATTGATCAATCCAAGATGTATCTGTACCATCAGTACTTAATATTTTACCCGTATTACCTGATTGGTCTGCAATATCACCACCTCTTGCAAATAACACCCATCCGGCATTACCTGCAAGAACTGGTGCCAATGATGTCGCTTGATCATCAATTGCTATATATGCAGAACCATCTAAAGTTACAACATCATTTTTATGATAGGTTGTGGATACAAGCCATGCACCCAGAAAGTTAAGTCCACCAGAGAATACATTCCAATCTGTTTGTCCTGTAGCTGTTGGTTGTGTACCAGTATGATTAGTAAGTGAGATATAAGTTGAACCATTGAATGTTGCAATATCAGATATTTGGTATGTAGTACCTGTATTCCATACACCTTCAAATTGAAATCCACCTGCAATTAAATCCCAATCTGTTTGACCAGATGTCGTTGGTTCTGTTGATGAATGTGCAGTAATTGCTATATAAGTGGAACCATTGAATGTTACTATCTGATTGACTTTATATGTAGTACTAGTATCCCAAACACCTACAAATTCTATACCACCAGTAGATTGTACCCAAAAGGCGGTATTTGTTGGATCATCCCCTGCAGCTGCAATAGCAATACAAGTATAGGCTGATCCGGCATACAATACCACATCGTCAATTACATAATCACCTGCTACCCATTCTCCTTTGAATACCGTGCGTATCCTACCTAAATTAGTTCTGGCCATTTTATACTATCCTCTGCTGATATTGCTATTTTTTAAAATTAAATATTGGCTTCTACTATTAAATATCCAGTATCTCTATCAATACTATAAACATTTCCATCATTTACTTCCATCTCAAGTTGTCCTGTTGTATGGTTTATATTTATATATTCATAAATATCAGACATTGGACCTGAATAATCTGCTATTAATTCAGGTGTATCATATGCCATTTCCATAGTATGAAGACTGAATAATGATTCCCATACTATATCATTATTAACACCTTTTGTTGTAAGTGAATACCCACTCTTGGCTGGATTTAATGCTGCAAGAGCAGGAGACCCATCATTAAATAATATCTGCCCTTGTGCGTTTATTATTGTTGCCGCATTCGTTCCAGCTGCAGCCATTATATCCCAATGACTATCATCTGCTATAACATTTGTAGAAGTGTGATCAGTATTACAACGATACACACCACCTGCGGATTCCATAATATCATCAATTCTATACCATGTTGCTGTTACCCACTGACCCTTCCATTCCATTCCAGATGAGAATTTTTCCCATAATGGATTGACAGAAACATCACGATCTGTAGCAAATAACGCATCCGAAGTATGAACTAATAAACATCTGAATGTATTACCAGAATAAGTTACAACATCATCAGGGTAGTATATAGTAGAAGCTGTCCATACCGATCTTGCGTCAAGACCTCCAGACATTAAATCCCAATTAGTTGTATCTGTAGGAACATTACCTACGGTATCCTGTGTCGCTATATATGTATTACCGCCGTACTTAACTACGTCATGTTTCTGATATTCAGTTGCAATGTCAAATACATTTTCCCAAAACATACCCTCGGACATTGGGTCGAATTTAGTTGCATCGGTTGGAAGATTTCCAACTGTATCCAGTTTAGCAATGTATACGTTAGTACCATATCTAACAACATCATGTTTCTGATATTCAGTTGCAATGTCAAATACATTTTCCCAAGACAATCCTTCGGACATTGGGTCGAATTTAGTTGCATCGGTTGGAAGATTTCCAACTGTATCCAGTTTAGCAATGTATACGTTAGTACCATATCGCACGACATCATGTTTCTGATATTCCGTAGTAATGTCAAATACATTTTCCCAAGATAACCCCTCTGACATTAAATCAAATTTGGTTACATCTGTCGGTAGGTTACCTACTGTATCTAATTTAGCAATGTATACGTTAGTACCATACTTAACTACGTCATGTTTTTGATATTCCGTAGTAATGTCAAATACATTTTCCCAAGATAAACCTTCGGACATTGGATCCCAATTAGTGGCATCTGTTGGGAGGTTACCAACTGTATCTTGTGTTGCGACATAAACATTGGTACCATATCTAACAACATCATGTTTATAATATAGAGTAGTAATATCAAATACATTTTCCCAAGATAAACCTTCGGACATTGGATCCCAATTAGCAGCATCTGTTGGGAGGTTACCTACTGTATCGTGTTTAGCAATGTATACGTTAGTACCATATCGCACAATATCATTTTTCTGATATGGAGTAGTAATATCAAATACATTTTCCCAATCCAATCCTTCAGTAAGTCTATCAAAATGACTTGCATCTGTGGGTAAAGTCCCTGTTACGTCATGTTTAGCAACATAAGCATTAATACCATAGGTTAATATATCATCTTTACGATATGTTACTGCGGCATCATATACACCTACCCATCGCATACCATGAGAGAAGATAGCCCAGAATGCTGTATCTTCTGGATCCTTAGTTCCAGTAGTATTCTGTATACATATAAACGTGTTAGCGCCATAATATACAATATCATCTACTTGGTAAGTTGTGGAGTCGTTATATAAACCTTCAAACTTAAAACCAGTAACTAATAGTTGCCAATATGTTGAATTTGGTGGTTCAGTTGCACCAGCTACAGGTTCTTCAAGAACACAAATATACGAGTTATTCGCATGATGTACAACCTGATGAGGAAGATAAGCTACAGTAGCATCATATTCCCCTTGCCAAGCCATACCTTCTTGAACTAAAGCCCAATATATTGTATTTGTTGTTAAATTCCCAATTGTTTTAACACCATAAATATAAGCGAATACATCACCACCGTGTTTAACAAGGTCATTTATTTCGTATTCAGTCGCTGATTCCCATGTGCCAACCCAATTAAACCTTAGTTTTCCTAAATCGATTGTAGTACTCATTTATAATTTACCTCTAAATGTCCGTTTGATCCCCATTGATATTTCACATTAGAATCAGACCAAAAATATTCTCTATAATCCCCTACTCCAAAAGTATACTCTGTATCTGGTAGTTGAATTGTCATCGTATCATCATCAATTATATCAAATGTTAAATTACCTGTTGCCACATCAAGTTTTAATCCATAAAAAGTGGATGAAACATACTCACTTGATGTTGCTATTCCCATACTTGCCATTATTCTATCTCCAATATAGATGCGAAAGCTGAAATAGAATCAGCGTCTGATGCTAATAATCTTATCGAATCACCAGTTTCCAGATTGATAGGTTTATCAAATACTAGTGTTGAACCCGGTAATATAGGTGAATTAAACAATATATAATACTCTGTATTACTTGATACATCGTGAAATATTACTGTTCCTGTAACCTGAGTACCTATTATATTCGCCAAGAATATACCATGAAGAACGGATTCTCCAGTAGATGTGTATAGCACTGATGTAGTTGTTGTGACAACTGATGCAGCATTTTTAAATATATTTGCCAATGTTATATACTCTTATTGTTATTATATTATATTTATATAATTATTATTTATATAATACTATTTTTGTTCTAATATAGTTATTCTATCTAGAAGATCTTTATTCTGTTTGCTTAGTTGTTGAACCGCTTTAACTAAAGGTGTTACTAAACTACCTAAAGCAAATTCTAATTTCTCAGGATTGCTTTCTGATACCATCCCCGACTCTTTAATGTATTTATACTCATTTACAACCTCTAATACCTCTTGAGCAATAAATCCCATTCTTTGACCCGAATTAGAAGTTTCTTCAGAATGTACTTTATTCATCTTAGAACCATCTGAAGTATTATCTGAGTACCATTCTCGTCTATCCCAATAAAATGTAACAGGTCTTAGTTTGTCGATAAATTGAAGACCTGCATCTTCTGGTATATCAGTGATCTCTGCTTTATCTCTCGAATCAGAAAGACTTGAAAAACTTTGTTGATTACATCTTATATTACCAATATTAGAATCACCTAATGTAATCTCATTGTGGACAGCAGAATGTGTTGGCTCAGCAAGGTTACCTATAACGATATTATTAGTACCGGTAGTTAGAGATTGTGCAACTGACTGACCAATCAAGGTGTTATACCAAGCATTTACCAGATACTGTCCTGCTTTATAACCGACAGAAACGTTTCCACTATTGGTACAATTTAATAAACTTGAATACCCAACTGCAACATTACCCCATCCTGTTGTATTATACGCATTTGCATATGACCCTACTGCAGTATTTCTAGTAGCAACTGTATTCATTCTTAGTGCATAAGAACCAATTCCAACATTGTCATATCCGGTTGTAATATCTGATAGTCCTCTATACCCTACTGCAGTATTTCTAGATTGAGTAGTCCCATTTCCCAATGTAAATGCACCAACCGATACACTTCGATTACCTAGGTTATATGGTGAATTAGTAGGGTCGGGACCATCATGTACAGCATCATATATTGAGTCTTCTTGAGAGTATGCACCTATCGCTACTGTAAGAATAGGTTTTGTATGTTCCGAAAGAGCCCAATAGCCTATAGCGACGTTTTCTGCATATAGGTAAGTATCATTAGCTGAATCATAGTCGTCGTCAATATAATATGGATCACCTGTATCTCTAGGTGTTATTGAGTTTAAAGAACCTGTACCTAACGTTTGATTTTCTGACAAATATATAGATTCACTTACAGCAAATAACTGATCTCGCTCGTCTTGAGATTGAGCGGCCTTTGCTGCAGTTTCAGCCGCTAAGGCCAATCTTGCTGCTTCAGAAGCAGCTTCCGCTGCTTCACGTTCTTGTTTCTCAATTACGGCAGCGGCAGCAATGGCATCACGTTCGGCTTGTGCAGCTGCTTCCGCTGCTAATCTTGCCGCTGTTTCTGCTGCAGCCAACACAATTGCAGCTGCTTCTGCTGCTTCACGTTCTTGTTTCTCAATTACGGCTGCGGCCGTAATAGCATCACGTTCGGCTTTTGCTTCTGCTTCTGCTGCTTCACGTTCTTCTTTTGCTTCTTTTGCTTTTGCTTGTGCCTCAGCGACTGCACTTGATTTATATTTTATAGATTTTCCTTTACCAGAATCTGATCTTCTATACTTAGAATAGCCTTCATCATCCTTTCCATGCTCGGTAATCCAACCTCTATTCTTTCTATTACTCATTACCTATCCTATTTTAAAGCTGCTAGTTTAAGAGGATTTAAATCCTCAGTAGTCCAATAATCTTTAGTGAGCATTATTTCAAGATGTCGCTTATTACTTAGAAGGCATTGAGACCATTCCTCATCTGTCATCATGTCTGGTTTAGATCCATTAATAAGATTAACGGAATCCATTGCAGCAGAATAATGTGAGGCTATGTCTTCGGGTGTTAATTGTTTTTGTCTTTGTTTTTTCATATTATTAACCACCAAACACTATAGACATAGCAGTAGCATTTGCCGCTGCTTCTGTTGCATCGAAATCTAATTTACCTGTTGCATCATTATAGGATACAGTTAGAGGTCCTGTTACAGTATTATCAGTCATCATATGTCCTAATACATCTTCTAGATTTTCAGTCAATTCTGTTGGTACACCTGCTACACCGGTAGTAGATAATAACTTTGAAAATGTTCTAGCTTTTGACATTGCCATAATTGTTGTCCGATTTAATATTAATACTATTTATATGATTGGTTTCTCAGGGTAAACGAGGTAACCTCTGCGGTAGTCCCTCGTCTTAATTGTAAAGCTACGCCCATTGTTAACCTCCCAACTCAGCGAGTCTAGCTTGTAATTGCTCTACTTCAGTTTGCTGTTGTTCTGCTTCCATAGTCGCTTTTGCAGTTTCCCAATCAGCGATAAGTTGCACCTGTCCACCGACCACTTCATAGAGTGACATGGCTTCTGTGAATGTGAAACCATCATCTACGGACAGGGTGTTCATGGTAGGGTTGTTGTCTGCAAACCGTGCTTCAAGTTCTGATGAGGATGTTTGAGTTCCCTCAACTCTGTTTGTTTCTTTACTTGTTATGATAATCATTTAGGGTATTCTCCTTTATGCTAAGACGGTGGACGATGCGATTTCTTCAACTATAAAAGCATAGTATGCGGTCGTACCTTGAGATGATCCCCAATTTCTATACTGTAGTATACCACTTGGAGGTATTAAGAGAGTACTGTCAGTCAGACCTTGAATAGTGCTATTGTTAGGTGCTGTTCCTGCCATTGGTACTTGCCCTGTAAATGGGAAGTTACCCTTCACCACTAAAACTTCATTAACGTTAATCTGATTAACATAATTACTTGAAGTGGTATTAGAGTCGAAGTAAGATAATCCGCAGTACATAAATGTCACCTTCGCATATTTAGTGCTAGGTGCTGTATAAAGTGTGTTATAGGAAGCGTTTTGAAACGACCCCTGTACAAGTGTTTTAGCCATTAATGACCTCCTTTAAATCGTTGTGAAATACGAACTAATGTCCGTAAAATAAGCACTTCCACTCGTAGCAGGAAGGTCTGTTAAATTAGCCGCAGATACCACAGGTAGTTCTCCACTTGCGTTCAACTGCACTATCTTGTTTGCACCTGTTCCAACTTGAGTGTCATCAACTTTGGCATCCAAGCTAGTCTGTAATCCACTAACATAGCTAATGGGTTCAGAACTTGGTTTGGAATAGTTGTTTGCACTAGCCGCTACTCCATCCAGTTTGCTCTTTAAAGTGGTAGTAAAGTCCTTTGTCGTTAAGCCGCCATCACCTACTGAGTATGTGGTGTCCGTGAACACAGCACTACTCGGTACATCGGTTAATAGTTGTGAGTTGTCAGGTTTCCCATCTAACGCTGTCTGCAACCCACTAATATAACTAATAGGTTCGGCAGACGGTTTAGAATAAACTGTATCTGTAAACAAAGCACCTGAAGGTACATCTGTTAATACCTGAGTATCATCAATTTTAGCATCAAGAGATGTTTGAAGTGTATTGATATCAGGTATACCTAAATTCAATAAAGTAAATGTACCGTAAGCAATAACATCAATAAGTTGATTTTCTGATGCACCTAAGGCCAACACTATTGCAGTACCAGATGTATCAGCGAAATCAGATGTATGTAGTTTCACACCATCCATATATACATCAACATACCCAGAATCGAATCCACCAGCTACATTAAACGTAGTTTGTCCTGCCGTTGCTGTAAAGGACTGTCGTTTTGCTGTTCCGTTAACAGCATCTTCTATATTATCTAAATTCTCAAGTTTTACATCACCTGTTGAATCTAAAAGATCTGCTAATAGTCTAGCACTGGATCTACTCATTTGTTATGCTCCCTCTGGGGTTTCTGGATATACTGGATTATCAATATCTACTGTTTCTGGTAAATCCCTTAGTGCCTGTCTGTACTCTGCCATCTCTGGTGACATGGTTACATCGGAGTTTGCAGTCCAATCGGTTTCGGTTAGAAGCTTATTACGCTCTGTGCGTAGTGAATCATAAGCTCTCCCCAGCGCACCGTCCGCGATCTCTTGCTCTGCTTTATTTTTAGCAGATTTGATATATAATACAATTTCACTTAATTTCATATATTATTCAACCTCTATTAAGTCCCAGTCTGTTGTTTCTTCGTTCCATGTATACATCTGCCCATCGTCCGGCATTGCTACCGGAGCATCCCAAAGACAAGTATCTTCGTTTAGTAGCCATGACTCGAATGGTTTCGGTGGTATGAAAGCATCTCTAGCTTTGTCGTATGTATAACCAATCCCTGCGTAATTTTTTCGTATCGCTCCGGTATAAGAAGTCTGTATCCATTCACCAGGAGAAGTATCTACAAATGTATTGAAGAACTCTGGTTCAGCGACGATTACTTTAGTAACTATATTATTTTCTACTTTTGCAAAATGACTCATATTGCGTACCTCACAATTACTATGCCGGAACCACCACTACCGCCAGTTTGACCACTACTGTTGCCACCGCCACCGCCACCTGTATTTGGTGTACCAGATTGGGGTGCTGGATTATTCGTACCAGCACCGCCGCCGCCATTACCACCGCCGCCATTACCACCTAAACCTCGTGAACCTCCAGAGTAATACATACCACCTCCTCCACCGCCAGCGTAAAAAACTGATGTTCCTGTGATACTTGAGGATAACCCAACACCTCCGTCGCCTGATGTTGTAGCGTTAATAGCATTTGAGCCAGCCGCACCAGCACCGCCGCCGCCGCCTGTAGGATAAGGGGGACTGTTGAAACCAGCAAAATTACCGCCTGCATTACCTTGTCCTGTCGTTCCTGATCCTCCGGGTCTTTGTGCTGCCGCATTTGATTCAGCACCACCAGCACCACCAGAGCCACCTGATAAACCTGAAGCATTTGCACGAGCACCGCCGCCGCCGCCAATTGAAGTAATTGATGAAAAGACAGAATCTGTACCGTTAGTCGCCGATAAACCATCGCCTGCACCTGAAGCCCCACCTGAACCTACTGTTACTGCGATTGAACCGTTAACTCCAAATCCTGTACCAGTTAAATACCCACCAGCACCGCCGCCGCCGCTAGCACCGCCGCCGCCGCCCGCAACAACTAAATAATCAACAAGTCCGGCATTAATAACTGTCAAAACTCCTGAAGATGTAAACGTATGAACTTTGTAAGAAACACCCTCTAATGAGTATGTTGATTCAGCACCACCTGTGGCTGAGATAGAGGAGATCGGCGCTATGTTATCGACCCCCTCACCAATATTAGTCCAAACATTCGCATCCGTAGTCGCATCGGTACAAACGTATGCTTCACCAGAAGTGGAGTTAATCCAGAAGTGACCTACGGTTAAGTTCGATTCAACAAGTGGATCAGTCGTTGATGTGGTTGAGTCGGTTAATTCTGCGAGTGTTGTTGCTCCACCACCAGCCTCTCCCCAACTAGCCGCACTTCCATCGGTCGTTAAGAACTTGCCAGACTGACTTGTTTGAGTGGGTAGACTATCTACTCCTGTGAGACTACTACCATCTCCTTCAAAACTAGTAGCACGAACAGTACCAACAATATCAACTTCATGCTGTGGGAAAATAGTATTAACACCCATCTTACCTTTAACTAGGAGTTGTGTATCATCATATGTTGTACCAATAGATACAAAATCATGTTCTACTACCATAGTATCTTTAGCAACATTATCTTTGGTTGTTCTAAATACTGTTGATTGTGTACCTGTTAATGGTAATCCATAGATAGTTTGGATACCTTGAACATCACCATCTGCTAAACCGTTAATAGTTTCCCCAGACTGTGCGAATGGATACATAGAAGTTCCAGTATCATTCGTATGAGCCATACCAAATGAATGCCCTAGTTCATGGAGAACAACACTTCTGAAGTTATATACTGTACCACTATATGAGTTAGCATGACTGTTTGAGTACCAATTAAATGCCGTACCTATAGCAATATCACCAGAATCAATAGTTCTTTTATGCATCGAAACTGCTAAATTGTCATCAGTGACGGATCCAGGAAAATCTGTAACATGACCAAGTACTGATGATCCTAAATTTGTACAAAAGAAATTAATATGTGCAAAATCTAAATCATTAGTACCAGTTCTTCTTGCATCTGTCCATGGAACTTCATAGAAACTCAGTCCGGAGATATTACCCCATTCTTGAAGACACCAGCGAATATCCTCGGTAGGATCAAACCCAATATCTGTATTCCAATCACTTGAGGTTAATGAGTATGGGGAATCTTCACCGTACTCCCATTCTCCAACTTCGATATTATTAGGGATAACAGACCAAGTGATCTTACACCCAGTTCCCATTTCCTGTTTACCCCATTTCTTACCATTAGTATCAAATGCTTGATATGTAGTTCTACCATTAGTAGAAGTGAAATATAAAGGATAGGCATGCGGTTGTGGACTTTCGTGATTACCTTCATTATATTGTGCTGTAGGGAAAGAGAAGAAATACTGTGTACCTGTAGATACAGGAGATACTCCGGTAGCATAATCGGCTACTCCGGGTTGACCTTCTGTTCCATTTGTAATTTCCGCTAATGTATTAGAAGTAACAATATTATCAACAACAAATCTATTCTGACCATCATCTGCAGATATTTCTTCTAGGAGTTGGCCTCTGCTAAGATTATCACCATCTACATCAATTAAGAAATTATTAGATCCTATTGTATCAGTGAATACAGCATTTAGAGGTACATCTGTTAATACCTGAGTATCATCTACTTTACCACTAAGGGCTGTTGTGAGTCCTGTAATATAACTAATAGGTTCACTACTCGGTTTCGTGTACTCAGGCGTATTATCTAGATTTTCTAATTTAACATCACCTACAGAATCTAGGAGGTCTGCTAATGTTCTTGCTCTGCTCATTACCTTGTCCTTTAAGGTTTAACGGGGTATACAGGATTAAAAACGTCTGCCGTAGTCGTTGGTAAATCTCTGAGCAACTTTCTATAATCTGTCATCTCAGCAGTCATGGTTACATCAGTCGATGCTGTCCAATCTGTTTCAGCGAGTAGCTTATTACGCTCTGTCCTGAGTGACTCAAATGCCGCATCCTCAAGTCCTTGTAGAAATGCCGTTTCCTGTTCTGCTTTGGTCTGAAGTTCATTCGCTTCAAACTTGTCTGCGATACGCCACTTGTCAACCCAATTGCTAAGTGCATCTTGCTCAACTCCATCTGACAATACTTGCTGAAGGTCTGTAACCTCTGGTTTAGGTGCGTTAAGCACTGGATCAACTCCGATGTAATCACAAGTGTCCTGATTCCATACTCTTGGAAATGATGTTGAGGGGTGAAGTCTTCGGATTTCTCCTTGAGTTTTAACTTCCCCTGATTCTCTGATTCTATATTGCATAATTGATTTCTCCTGTCTTATGCGATTGCTAAAAAGATGTATGTTGCATTTAAATTATTAATGTCTTGCCCCGTCGCGTTTATAGTAAACCCTGCCGAATAGGGGTCGACAGCATCATATGAGGTGTTTTCTGCAGAACTCTGATCCAATCGTAAAGTTGAATCATTACCAGTCACAATTCCTCTTGCAGTATCCCAGAAGTACCAACCTCCAACATCATCTGTACGCTTGATTAATACGAATCTAGCACCGTTGGAAAATCCACAGTCAATATTCAAGGATGTACCAGAACCAACTACTCCCGTGCCTGTATAACTCCCGACCTTGCTTACGCCATCGAGGGTGGCGAATAGGTAGGCTATGTAAGAGTTTGATGGATTAGATAAGCCTGTTCTGAGTGTGAATGTTGTGGATGATAGTGCAGCTCCTGTGACAGTTATAGCAGCAAGATCATAGTTAAGATACAGTTCCTTAGTTACATCGGAATGAATTACATACCAGTCTCCTGCAGTGTTCCTTGCTTTAATTAATACTAATTCTGGGATTACCCCCAGCGAATGAGTTACTACTGATCCCCCACTCACGCCATCAAAAGCCACAACATCCGTGAAGCCTTTGGCTCTCTTGAACATCCAAGAGTATCTAGTGCTATTTGTACCACCACTGGCATACCACCCAATATTATTATCACCACTAAAACCTAAATTCTGTTCAATATCAGTTCCGCTGGTATACATTACGTTATCACCAGTTAAACGTGAACCTATACTTGCATAAGCGGCAGAGGGAGCATCCCTGAAGAACGCCATGTCAACAGGAAAACCAGCGCGAAATCCTGGTGTTTTACCATCTCCCGTAGAACCTAATGTATCAACAGCAAACACCTCACTCCCAGCTTCAGGCTCTTTCATCATCGGGGCGCGGATAGCCATGTAGATGTAGGTTTTCCCCGAACCGTTAAACTGACCATTGGATGAAACTGGTTGAAACCCTGTGCTATTCAGAGCAATAAAATCAAGAGGGGATGCTTCACTCGAACTTGAATGAGGTCTGAGTTCTGCATTACCTCCATCAGCAGTCCACCCACGCATGGTGTCATAAATCATCCAATTATCCGCATGGGAGGATACTTTCAATAATATATACTGCGGCTCCCAACCCAAATCAATTACTGGTCCAGTTGTAGAACCATTCCCAGTATAACTCCCACAAGCAATCATCCCATCATCGTCCTCACCGACAGGGTCGTGGGCGAAGATGTAGGCTACGTATGTTGCATTATTGGCATTTGTAGTCCACGAGACTGTAAATGAATCTGTGGTAGGTGCTGTGTCATCCCAATAATCATTACTGTCTACCCTGAGACCTGTTGTATTTAAATATAACGCATAACCTTCTGGTGCTGTAGAATCCATGCCTCTATGGTATACATGCCAATTCGTTGATGATGTAGTTGTATTTTTAACAATTATCATCCCCGGAGCAACGCCTAAATCATGAGCAATCGTGCGCCCAGCAGTATTGTTCCCAGTATAAGTAACAACATCGAAAAATCGTTTTCTCTTGCGGAATGTCCATGATGCTACATTTGCCCCATTGGGATTCACATCAGACCAGCTACCTAATGAAAATCCATCAGAGTTAAAAGACGTTAAACCTCCACTCGTTGAATATTCCTTATAGGCATTATCTGTGCTCATTCGCGCAAGAGCACCCCTTTCAGTATCATATAGCATATGATTGTAGTTGCCACGAGGTTTAATCCACGCCATCCCACCCTCACCAGCGAGGTCTATCCCATTGGTGATTGTCTGAGCAGAACCAGTACCATCATAAAGATAGGTCGAGAACACATCCTCTACATTCGGGGCATCTTCACCCGATGGGGTTGTACCTAATAAATTACGAAGTAATGCCATTATGCCATTCCTATACCAGAGGGTATACCATACCAAGTGACTCCAGAATCGGGAGTTGTAAATGTGAATATATCAATTCCAGCAGCTGTGAGTGTCGGAGGTGTTGCTGCAGGCCATTTTATCGCTGCTGATCCAGATCCAGTCCACCAATCTAATGGATAAGATCCACCATTTTCTAGAATTAAAATAAATCCAGATGTGCCTGTTGTGGGTACACTTGAAACAGTGAATGCTGTCATATTACCAGATGTTGCATGAGCATGATCATGAGTAAATACAGTCCCAAGGGAAAGATTAATTATTCCATCCATTCCAATTGTAATATATTTTTCTGTATATGTTAGGAGATCTATATTAGCATCTGCAGTCACTTTAGCATCTAATGCATTCTCTAGACCCTCTACATCAGCAATACCATTTTCAGAATCAAAATCGTCATCATCATCGAATATATCGGACGGACTAAGAAAACCACCCTGCCCATTCATTACAGAGAACGCTAACCATTTATGTATTGGCGGATGAAAAGTAGGATCTGCCGGATCAAGTATAGGATCTGGTGCTGGATCATGAATATCTGCTTTAAACTTGTTTTTGAGTTCGGTTTCAGTATCAAATAATTTACCCGCCCCAACCATCGCATCAACTATTTTCTTAGGGGTTTTACCTTGCTTACGTTTCTTGGTTTTCTTTTTACCACCAGAGGTTGAATCTTTATGATCATCTCCAACCCAAAGCGAGTTATCAGATAGGAATAAATGTCTTATCTTATATTCAGCATTTCCAATATCATATGTAGCATTAGTATCTGGTAAAATATGAGCTGTCATTGTTCCACCCATAGTACCTACAGGTAGATTAGTTAATTGAGAACCATCCCCATCTGCAGCTAATCCTATTGTATCTGTAAATAAGGCATTAAGAGGTACATCTGTTAATA
>Ga0209495_1000794_pt1 | contig 23098 bp, 20 predicted proteins | sample EN1Hudsemesocosm_FD_184629 | JGI IMG/M metagenome (GOLD analysis project Ga0209495, IMG submission 184629) | Methane-oxidizing microbial communities from mesocosms in the Hudson Canyon - EN1E Hudson Canyon (SPAdes) (version 2) | ecosystem: Environmental > Aquatic > Marine > Cold seeps | place... | reverse complement strand
TACGTATTTTTTTTGCAACAATATTACCGATAAAAGGTAATTTTAATAATAAGTTTAATTTTTTTTCTGGCATTTGACTTAAAATTTGCGCCTGAAATTTTGCCCACAAACGAGGAACAGATACAAAAGAAGTTGGGGACGCATAGCGTAAGTCATCAATAAAACTTGATAAACTTTCAACAAAATAGATTTGGCATCCTGAAGAGAAAGCAACATTCTCAACTACACATCGCTCTGTGATATGAGCCAACGGCAAGTAAGACATAAACCTATCTTCACGGGTAGTTTTATTTATATTAGTAGTACATTGACCTGCCGATACTAAGTTTAAGTGACTTATCACAACCCCTTTCGGATTTCCAGTTGTACCTGAGGTATAAACAATTGATATGCAATCTTCAAGTTTAGGCTGATGAATATTTGTTATCGGTTGATACTCAGCTAACCATGTTTGCCAAGTGTTCGTACATTCAACTGTTGGATATGGAAAAGAAATACTGAGAATAGAAGCTGGAATACTTTCCATTGCTGCGTCTAACGAGTCTAATTTACCAACAAAAATAGCCTTCATCTGGCTATGCTCAATAATATAACTAATCGTCTTTCCACCAGCGGTTGCATAAATAGGAACACTGACAAATCCTGCCATCATTATTGCCAAATCAGCGATAAACCATTGTGCGCAATTTTTGGAAAGTAGCCCAATCCTATCGCCTGGCTGATAACCTTGATTAAGCAAACCAGCAGCTATGGTTCGAGCTTGTTGCTCGACATCTGTAAAAGAGAATGCATGCCATTTACCATCAACTGGTTGATGAAGAAAAGGTTGTTGTTGGTATTTAATACTAATATCGATAAAGTTTTGCAGGGTCGTTTGATGAGTCATATTATTATTTTTAATTATGATGAACAATGAACCCAGAATGGACGTAATTTTACTATTTAGCAAATATTGATCTTTATTTTAAGTGATGTGATTTTCGTATTTTAGCGAACTATGTTTATGAAGCTAAACCATTAAGCTTAATTTTACTTCGGTGCTATAGCTGTGACATTAACCAATGCTTCCGTAAGTCAACCCTATATTGATGACTTGTGCTTTATTACATTGCATGAGTAATAGTAATAATGTTTGTGTTAATTGTATTGGTGAAAAAGTGTTGTTGGTAATAATGCTAATTGCTTAATTAAATTGACCCGTTGTAATTGTTGCAAAATTTCTAAAACACTCGTTGTAACATCATTTCCTTCAATCTTATTTATGTTCTACTGATTTTCATTCTTTGTAACATCGTCTAACGATTTAATAATAATCATTTTTTAAAATTTATGTATACTTCTTAAAGAGTAGTAAAGTTATAAACTTTTTTTGTATAAATGAGGCTTGTCTTTTTGAATAAAATTCTTAGTAAATTTAGCTTAATGTTAATTATCTCTTTTACAGGTAATTGTTTGGCTGGAGAAAAAATTAACCAGTTATTAGCTGTTCATGCTGACGGTAAGGTCTTTGTCGAAGTACCGCGTGGTCTAGTGAATATACAAGGATGGGACAAGCAAGAAATCATGGTTCAAGGCGAACTAGAAGACGCGGCTAAAACCCTAATTTTCAAAACAAAAAAAGACAAAACATTAATAAAAATCAACACCGAAAGACAACAACATTGGGGGGATGCTAGTGTACTGAAAATTTTTATACCACAGCAAACATCATTGCACTTTAAAGGTATTGACACTTCATTTGTAATTACTCAATTGAATAATTATATTGAAGGAAAGTCCATTAATGGAGACTTAAAAGTTCACACATCTCATGGGAAAATAAAACTTTCTGTTGTCAGTGGGAATATTAAAGTAGCTGAGTCTTCAGGCTTAATTAAAATAGAATCAGTTAGTGGTGATGTTGATTTTTCTGGAGAATTTGAAGAAGCATATCTTAAAACTATGGCAGGAGATATCACAGCAGATATTAGTGGTTTAGATAAGTTAACGATTAAAAATATTTCAGGTGAAACTCAAATCAGAGGACAAGTTAAAAAAGAAGCTGAATTGAAGTTGACGAGTGTAAGTGGTGAAATTGTGTATATGGCAAGCAGTGAGTTAAATGCAGAGTGTGAGATGGTAAGTCAGTTTGGTGGAGAAATTACTAACCACCTTACTGATGATATACCGGTAGATGGCAATTTACACAAGAAGACATTGAACTTCATTTCTGGAGATGGTTCAGGAACGTTAAGTATGAATTCGGTTACTGGCTCAGTTACTATACTTAAAGATGATGCAAATGATTAAATTATCCTTAAATCACGTCGCTAACTTGGAGATAAAAATTGGATAGTTTATTAGCTCAATTAAAGCATCGACAAGTCTTTAAAGTTGCAACAATATATGCAGTATCAGCTTGGCCACTAATTCAAATAGCTGACTTAGCTGTACCAGCTTTAGGGTTGCCTGATTCTGTGATGACAGTGTTATTACAAGTTTTTCTCGTTGGCTTTCCTGTCTCTTTGATCTTTGCTTGGTTATATAATTTTACCTCAAAGGGCATTGTAAGAGTTAACAACGAAGGATCAGAAGATACAACTCCGCAAGCTAATATGAAAACGACATTATCTGTTGCTGGATCACTCGCATTGGTCGTTGTTATTACGTTAGTCTGTCAACTTTGGTTAGAAGGGCAAGCTCCACAAAAAACAAAACCTCTTGATGTTGGGCAAGCCCTTGTTCAAAAACCTTTATCTAATGGTAAGAAAGAATCTATCGCGATTTTACCTTTCGTTCCTTTTAGTAATGATGTTGAAGATGAGTTTTTTGCCGATGGTATGGTTGAAGAACTATTAAATTTATTGGCTAAAATTCCCGATTTACAAGTTGCTGCTCGAACTTCTTCTTTTGCTTATAAAGGTGTTTCAAATAAAACTATTGTAGAAATAGGCACAGAGCTAGGGGTCGACACAATTCTTGAAGGCAGTATTCGGAAGAACGATACCAAGAATAAAATCCGAGTTACAGCGCAGTTAATTAAGGTGAGTACCGGTGAGCATCTTTGGTCGGAAACTTATGATCGCGAATACCGTGATATATTTCAAATACAAGACGATATCGCTAGGGCGGTAGTAGACAAAATGAAAGTCACTCTGCTTGGAGATAATTCCTCATTCAAATTCGTTGCCGAAACCAATAATGTTGATGCAATGGTGGCTTTTGGTAAAGGACAAAAAGAATTAGCTCACAGAACCGTACCATCGATTAATAGTGCATTACAGCATTATAAAGATGCTGCAAGGTTTGATGAAAAATACGCTAGAGCATTTGTTGGTATAGCTGATGCTAATATTCTGCTTGCTCTCTATGGTAATTTACCCAAGAAAGAAGCAAATAAGGCAGCAAAAGAAGCTCTTGATACCGCTTTTAAATTGAGCCCTAACTTGGGAGCCGCATTTGCTACACAAGGGTTATTATTATCTCAAAGTGATGCTAAAAAAGCTGAATCGTTATTTAAAAAATCAATCGAGATTAACCCTAACTATGCCATGACTTATATGTGGTATGGCTCGTTGTTACAAGGTCGAGGTGATTTTATTAGCGCTCATTCCTTATTTGAGAAGGCATATGTTTTAGATCCTAAATCTCCTGTCGCAGCATATAATGTAGCGTGGAGTTATTACCAATCAGGCTCTGAAGTTAAAGCGATGGATATATTTTCTAAAATTATCAGTAATGACCCTTATTACCCTGGTGCTTATAATTTGGTGGGAGGTATTTTAGCAACACGAGGGAGACTTGATGAGTCGATTAATATGTACAAAAGAGCACTTGATGTAGACCCTGTAAATAAAAACGCAATTAGAGGTTTATTAATTTCCAATATGGATATGGGAGAGGTTGAGAAAACCCAACAATGGTTTGATTATGCCAATAAACAAGAATCTCAATTCTTAGCCGAAGAGATAAGCTTTATGAAAGTACGATTTCTTATCTCTCAAGGAAATCAAGATGAAGCACTTTTACATTTAAAAAATATTGAATTCACCTCTGACAACCCGGAAATGAAATATTATATAGATGGCGAGATTGCTTTTTACCAAGGTAAGTATGCACAGGCAATTAACGAATTTGAAAGACTTCGCAATAAAGAATCTCTCAACAATGACTATTTTTATTACTTATTTGAAGGACAACCTGCGGTTCATTTAGCTTATTCATATTTACAACTTGAAAAGCGATCACAGGCAAAAGAAATTATTGATGGCTATACTCTTTCTTTAGAAAATGGCAAAGCCAAAAAATCTAATGATCCTGCTTATTATTATAATATGGCTTTAATTAACGCCCTTCAAAACAAGAGTAGTGAAACATACCAGTATCTTCAGGCAGCGATAGATGTTGGTTGGATAAAAGCATGGCAAGCTGATATGGAGCCTATTCTAGGACAAATGAAACAGGATCAACAGTTTGGTCAAATGATGGGTGGAATAAGAGCCCGACTTGCTAACATGAGAGCACGTAATGACGATGAAAATACATTTTTACTTGCTGAAAGTGACAGTTTTTAACAGGTAAAATACTGTTAGAAACAAATTACAGCTAAATTAGCTTTTATATTCAATTATTATGGAAAACTATGGAAGAACTCAATAAACAATTAGATTTCGTCATCGAATTAGATCGCCTTAAAGGAGTATATCGACAAGCACTTGTTAAATCAGATGATAATAGATTTGAGAATAGTGCAGAGCATAGTTGGCATATAACGTTAACAGCTCAGATATTTCATCAGTATGCAGTAGAAAATGTTGATATTACACGTGTTATGAGTATGTTGCTTATTCATGATATTGTTGAGATTGATGCTGGCGATATGTTCGCCTTTTCAGATCAGAAAGATCTTGCTGAACAAGAAGAAAAAGAAATAACAGCAGCAACCCGCATCTTTGGGTTGTTACCTGAAAAACAGTTCCAACATTATAAGCAATTATGGCTAGAGTTCGAAAATGCAGAAACTAATGACGCTAGGTTTGCAAAAGCTATGGATCGTATTTTACCTTTATTACAAAATATGAGGAATGAAGGTGGCAGTTGGGCTAGGCATAATGTTTCTAAATCACAGGTTATTAGCCGTAATAATTACCTCGAAGGTTTAGCGCCAAAATTGTGGTTATATGCTTGTGAACAAATAGATATAGCTGTGGATAAAGGTTGGTTGAGGGATGAATAACATCTAGTTAATGCGTTAGTTATACTAAAGATGGAAGTTAACCGTTGGTAATTTGCTTTCATAGCTAGCGATTCTTCTCCTTTAGTCGCCTGATATATTATACAAAGTTTGAGTTATTAAATGGATTTAAGTGTAAAAGACAAGTTTGAAACATACCCTGAGAATATTTCAATTTTGCTCAATAATTTACGAGACCTAATTTTTAGTGTCGCCGAACAAGAAGGTATTCCTGCTATAACAGAAACCTTGAAATGGGGCGAGCCAAGTTATGTTTCAACAATAGGAAGTACAATTAGGTTTGATTGGAAAGCTAAATATCCCGATAGATACTGCATGTATTTCAACTGTAAAACATCGTTGATTGAAACATTTAGAGAAGTTTATGGAAACACATTTTCATATGAAGGTAATCGAGCTATTGTCTTTCATACTAAGCAAATATTACCGTTAAAAGAATTATCTCATTGTATCTCTATATCGTTACGCTACAACAAAATAAAACACTTAGAATTACTTGGATCATAAACTTACGCATAAACGTATAAATAGCAATAATACCCATTCTGATTGTGTTATCCATTTCTCTATTTTATTTTTTAAAATCTTAGTTATTTATCGCTTAAAGTTGTTTTAGCGTGCTATTTTCTCGAGAAGCCAATCACTTTAGCGTATCCTATTCGTTATTATGTTTATTAATATCCCTATTTATGAATATTGAAGTCAAAAATATACCTGTTACCGAAGTTCTATGCTCAAACTGTCAAGCATGTTGTTGCAGTTTAGAAGTAAGAATTATTTCTGATACCGGCGTGCCACATCAACATATATATATCGACCCTCTTGGACATGAGTCAATGCTTCGCTTGGACGATGGGCTCTGTTCTGCTTTGAATCGGGATACATTGCTGTGCTCAATTTACGAAAATAGACCATGGGTTTGTCGAGAGTTCGAGATGGGCTCGTACGAATGTATTGATGAGAGAACAGAGAAGTTGTAGTGTTTCATGTAAATTGGCTTTCGTTAAGATAATAAAGATTAATGTTCAGAAGTGTTATTTTCCAATAATGTATTAATTAAAATTATCGAAAGCTCATTATTTTGGGTTGGTAAAAAAAAGCAAAAAAAACGTTTACCTGCAATCAAGTAAACGCAATATAAAAATATGAAACACTAAGGGAAGTAAGTACTTTCACATAATAAGAGTACTCATATTTATCAAAGTTCAATTTATTATCAATTAACTAAAACTATTCTGCTTTTGTCTTCGTTTCTGATTATGTATTACGTTATTTACTCTCTACTTGAACTAAATAATCACCATAACCATGGGCTTCCATCTCATCAATAGAAATAAAGCGAAGTGATGCTGAATTAATGCAGTACCTTAACCCACCTTCGCTTATTGGACCATCTTCAAATACATGTCCTAAATGACTGTCACCATAGCCTGAGCGTACTTCAGTTCTAATCATGCCATGAGTATTGTCTTTAATTTCATTAACATTCTTCGGTTCTATCGGTTTGGTGAAGCTTGGCCAACCGCAACCAGAGTCATATTTATCTGACGAGGCAAATAAAGGTTCCCCTGAAACAATATCGACATAAATGCCCGGTAAAGTATTATTGAGGTGCTCGCCAGTGCCGGGATGCTCAGTTCCATTCTCTTGTGTTACACGATATTGCTCTGGCTTAAGTGTAGCAATCACTTCTGCGGATTTATGGTATTTTGTCATTGGATAATTCCTCATGTTTATACTTTAGAAGTATGGCTGAAAGTTGACTTTTATTAATCTTAAAAGATATACGGAAATTGAAAAATGTAATTAAGATCTATTATCGTTTAGAAGTGGACAATATCAGTGTTGCTGATGTTATGCCTACTGATTTTGAAAATATTCTTATGTTAAGATGATGCCATTATTATAATATTTCAAATAACCAATAAGTATTTAACAATAAATGACTGATAAACACGTGTTCGATCCTGATATTTTAAAAACTAAACAATGGGTAGAAGAAATAATCATAGGTCTAAATTTTTGTCCTTTTGCCAAAAAAGAATTTGTAAACAACACTATTCATTATGAGCTTTGTAATGAAAAGAAAATGGTATCGGCCTTAGACAAATTAGCCAAACAATGTGAAAAGCTTATTAAAGAACCTAAAATCGAGACGACATTAATGATTTTCAATAACGGTTTTAAAACGTTTGAAAGCTACTTAGATTTACTCGATTATGCGAATGAATTATTAATATCACAGGGCTACGAGGGCGTTTTTCAACTCGCCAGCTTTCATCCTGATTATTATTTTGAAGGTGAACTGTATGATGCAGCATCTAATTATACAAATCGTTCGCCATTACCAACACTTCATTTAATTCGTGAAGCGAGTATGGAAAAGGTGTTGTCTATCTATAAAAACCCAGATCAAATACCGGAAAATAATATCGCCTTAGCTGAAGAAAAAGGTACTAATTACTTTAAAAGTACTTTGCAGCGCATTCATGAGTTACATAAATAGGTCATTTATATTTTGTATGTAATTTGAGCTGTTTTCCAATATGAAAGCAACTTGCTATAATATTGAAAAATTATTGAAAGGTAGTCATTTTCGTGGATGAAAAAAAAGTAGTACAAGTTGGCGGTAGCATAGAAGAGTCTTTACAAGGTAAATATAACATTGATGTTCCTTCAGTATTAAAAGAGGCTTGGCAATTAACGCTCCGTACACGTATTGCTATAAACGTAGGGTTACTCTTTATCCTTATTTTTGCTGTTATCGTATCTTTTGCAATCAGTAATTCGTTGGGTGGAATTGAAGAGGTGATTAAAGATCCTCAGTCATCGACACTTTTGAATATTGTGATAGTGCTTATTAGTTCTCCATTTTTAGTGGGTGTAGAAATGATGGGTATCTTTCATGCTGTTGGCATTAAAACAAATAGTAAATTGATTTTTGCTTTTCTTAAACGGGGAAGCTGGGTTGCTGTTTGCGCTTTGTTAACATCAGTACTCATCTCTATCGGAATGAGTTTATTCATATTGCCAGGTATTTATTTGTCTGCGGCTTTCTCGTTGGCTTTGCCTTTAGTGGTAGATAAAAAATTATCCCCTTTAAAAGCAATAATTCTGAGTTTAAAAGTTACACGCTTTCAATGGTTTAAATTAGTATCTATATATGCGTTGCTTCTTATCGCGTTATTTATGTCATTAATACCTTTAGTCGTTCTTGCTCAAAGTCAGTTGTCAGTAATAGGTGTTATAATCTTTTTAGTGGCATTAACGTTTATAGCGCCGTTATTTTATAATGTGAAAGGTATTTTATACCGAGAAATTTTTGGAATGCAGCTATCTCCTTCAGATACAGATACAACGCCAAACCAAACGAGTGATACATTTTCAGCTTAAGTCTTTGTAAATAAATTGTTGTCGTAAAAAGGATATTATGAAAATTCAATATTTTATCAAACTGGTAATACTAAGCGCATTAGTTATTGCGCTTATCGCTCCTTTTACATTTATGAGACCTGCGGACATAACTGTTCCTGAAGTTGCTGTAAAAGCCAAAAAAGTTGTAAAAGTTACGCCTGTGGCAAAAGTAAAAATAGTTGAACGTCCACTACATAATGTAAAAATACCTGACTTTGCTGCCATTCGTGATGTTAAAACGAAGAAACGTGAATTCTTTCAATATATTTATCCTGCGATAGAGCAAGAGAATAAAAACTTACTTCAAATAAGAACTGAAGTAGCGGTTATGATCGAAGCAATTTTTTTAGAAGAAAACCTTTTAGATGAACAGCAAGTTTTGCTTAATAGTCTAATTAAAAAATACAAAGTAAGTGAGAAATATACCCCGTTACAACAGCTTAATGAATTACTTTTACGTGTTGATGTTGTTCCTATTGAACTGGTTTTGGTGCAAGCAGCCAATGAATCTGCTTGGGGAACATCTCGTTTCGCAAAAATTGGTTTGAACTTTTTTGGCATGTGGTGCTACAAAAAGGGGTGCGGTATGGTTCCTGGAGGGCGTGATACTGGAGCTAAACATGAAGTTGCCGCATTCAGAAGTCTTGAACATGGCGTACAACGCTATTTACACAATATTAATACCAATAATGCTTACAGTGTTTTTCGAACCATTCGTGGGCAGTTACGCGCACAAGAACAACCATTATCTCCACAAATATTAGCGACAGGGTTATTACGTTATTCAATTCGAGGTACTGACTACGTGCTAGAAATAACTGAAATGATCCGTCATAACCAAGTGTATTTTGATGAATTAATGGTTAAGCCAATAGCAATTTAAACATATTAGGTTGTCTGGATTATCTTAGATAATATAGAGATCTAAAACGTATTTTCAGAAATACAAAAACCACCATAAAATTTAGTTTTTGGTGGTTTTTATTTATAGCTTAAATATTATTAAAGATTAGTAACGTCGATTACCATTGAATCATCAATATTACTTGATGAAACGGTAGCTTCTGAAAATTCGTATTCTTTGCGAGTTTCACTTCTATCAAGTGGTAGGTTCATAAAATCAAATAAGTTAGTGTCAGCGAGTTGGCTAGGACTAATATTTTTAATAGAGTTAAATATATTTTCAATTCTATCAGGATTCACTTTTTCCCAGTCGCTTAACATTGCTTTGATAGATTGTCTTTGTAAGTTTTCTTGAGAGCCGCATAAATTACAAGGAATTATTGGATATTGCTTATATTCTGAAAATTTAATTAAATCTTTTTCTCGACAGAAGGATAGTGGTCGTATCACGACATTTCTTTTATCATCAGATCTTAATTTTGGCGGCATAGCCTTTAGTTTTCCACCATGGAACATATTCAAAAACATTGTTTCAACAATATCATCCATATGATGGCCAAGTGCTATTTTAGTTGCGCCAATTGACTCTGCAAAAGAATACAAGGTTCCTCGTCGTAATCTTGAGCATAATCCGCAGGTAGTTTTCCCTTCAGGAACTTTTTCCATAACAATTGAATATGTATCTTTATCAACTATGTAATATGGAATGTTTAATGATTCAAAATAGTTCGGCAATATATGCTCAGGAAATCCGGGCTGTTTTTGATCCAAGTTAACGGCAATAATCGTAAAATTTATTGGTGCAGCTTTTTGTAAGGCGAGTAAAATATCTAACATTACAAAAGAGTCTTTACCTCCACTTAGGGCTGCCATGACTACGTCAGACTCTTCAATCATGTTGTATTCAGCTATAGCTTTGCCAACTCGATTCCGGAGTTTTTTTTCTAATTTTTTTAATTCTGGACTAGGTTGAGCGTTTTTTGAATTTGTCATTTTTAAGCTTAATAAATTAATATAATAGTTCAGTATGAAACTAAAATTGAATACCTATTATTTTAACAATCCTATCAAAGATAATATATAGCTAAGAAGCCGCTCAAAAGAGAAATCTTTGAATTATTTTCGGTTGTAACTTTATACTTATATATTGTTTTATAAAGTCAATGAGTCAGGTCAATTTTATTTAATATTTAAATAACATATCAATCATGTTTAAATTTGATATTCATAAAGCTAAGACTATGATTATAGAAAGTCTGGCAATTAGAAATGTTCGTAAAGCTTAACCATGATATGTCATTGAAATATAGTTTTTTTTAGTAAGATGATATGCTGGTAAAATTGAACATTTTCAATGTTATTAATCATAATAGATTAGTGTTAGGTTATTATTTCGTAATGAGAATGAGTTAATGTGTTTTTAGCTAAAGTCTGGTGCTAAATTTGTATTAATTGAAGCCATTCTAAGATCAGAATAAAAAATAATAAAAGGTGTATGAATGAACTTAGAACAAATAAAAATCTTTTTATCATCTACTGTTTTCACTATTGCGGAACAACCTGTGACGTTAGGGGGATTGCTTTTAATTCCTTTCATTATTTATATTGGGTTATTACTCACAAAGTGGATGGTCAAACTCATCACAAAACGGTTAACAACGAATAAAACCGATCCAAATATTATTCATTTATTGCAACGTGTATTTTATGTTATTGCCATTGCTATATTACTGATCACAACGTTAGATTTAATTAATGTGCCGATCACCGCTTTTGCTTTTTTATCCGGTGCTATTGCGATTGGTTTTGGTTTTGGCGCTCAAAATATTATTAACAACTTTATCAGTGGTTGGATCTTAATGTGGGAAAGGCCAATCAAAATAGGAGACTTTTTAGAAGTTGAAAATGCCAAAGGGATCGTTGAACAAATTAATACACGATCTACACGCATAAGACGTATTGACGGTGTGCATTTACTTATTCCTAATAGTTTTTTACTTGAGAATACTGTTGTGAATTGGACACTAAGAGACAGCTTAGTAAGAACAAATGTTCGTGTAGGTGTTGCATATGGTACACGTGCAAGAACAGTTGCAGATCTCATATTAGAAGCAACACTTGTTCAAAAAGAAGTGCTAAGAGATCCTATGCCGGTTGTCAGTTTTGAAGATTTTGGTGACAATTCATTAGTTTTTGAAGTGAATTTTTGGATCAATTCTGACAAAGAAGGCGGCTTACGCATTGTTAGAAGTAATATTCGTTTTATACTTGATGAATTATTTGAAAAAAATAATATAGTGGTTGCCTTTCCACAAAGAGATGTTCATATCGATGGAGCGTTAACTATCATTAATCGCGCTGATATATAAACTAACTGCTACTGTTATAAAGTTGCAGGTTAATTGACATGAGAGCTATTCCTTGAATATTCCAGACTTACCTAATCATCATGCACTCGCTGTTTTATTGATTACAGTTTTTGCATTATATTTATTTCGACGAGAAGATATCCCCTTAGAAACCTCATCATTGGCTGTTATAGCTATACTCTGTTTGATGTTTGCACTATTTCCTTTTTACTCTGAGGGGATTCATTTTGAACCAAGTTCTTTATTTTTTGGTTTTGGTCACGAAGCATTAGTAACCGTTTGCTCGTTGATGATTATAGGACATGGAATTGTTCGGACTGGAGCGCTAGAGCCCATTGGGCGATATTTAGCTAAGTTATGGAAAATAAGTCCTGCATTTTCTTTGTTGCTAACCCTTATTCTTGCTGGAGGCTTAAGCGCTTTTATTAACAATACACCTGTTGTTGTACTCTTACTGCCTATTTTGATCAGCGTTTCAATCCGAACTAAAACTGACTCATCTCCGATGTTATTGCCTATGGGATTAGCGACGTTAGTCGGTGGAATGGCAACCACTATAGGGACATCAACAAATCTTTTAGTGGTGAGTATTGCAAAAAATATGGGGGCAATTGAATTTGGGCTATTTGACTTTATTGTTCCTGCACTTATTGCCTCTTTTGTAGCTGTTATTTATTTATGGTTAGTTGCTCCAAAACTTTTGCCCAAGCGAACACCTTCAATGCCAGACACTTCACCGCGTTTATTTAGTGCTTATCTGAATATAAACGAAGAAAGTGATGTAAAAGACAAAACTATTGCTGAAATCATTAAATTAACTGATGGCCAGCTTAAAATAGAGAGTATCCAGCGTGGAGCTAATTATAGAAACATAATGGCACTTCCAGATACTGTTATTGTAGAGGGTGATAGACTGAAAGTGCATGATTATCCTGATCGTCTTAAAGAGTTTGAGACGGTTTTAGGAGCAAGCTTATTTTCAGGGCTGCATAAAGTGGATGACGAACATCCTTTAAAAGCCGATAAACAAACCTTGGCTGAGATTGTCATCATCGCGGGTTCAGGGATTGAAGGAAAAACCTTACAACAAGTTAATTTTATTCGTAAATACAGAATATCTGTAGTCGCATTGCATAGAGCAGGTAAGGCAATGGAGATTGGCCGCAATAGTATAGGAAACACGCGTTTAAAAATTGGAGATGTGTTACTCGTGCAAGGTGAAATAGAACAAATTGATTTATTAAAATCTAAGCAAGGTTTGTTAATTATTGATGGTGCAGAATCACTTCCCCAAACAAGTAAAGCGCCCATTGCGTTGGGTACATTATTGGCCGTTGTTGTTTTTTCAGCTCTCGGTATTTTACCCATAGAAATTAGTTCGATTTGTGGTGTGCTTATATTATTAATGACAAAATGTTTAAACTGGCAAGAGGCTTCGTCAGCGTTGAGTACGCAAGTTATTTTAATTGTCGCAGCTTCACTTGCTTTAGGTGCTGCAATGATGACAACCGGCGGAGCTGAATATATAGCACAGGTATTTGTCGCGGTTTCCTATGGTTTACCTCCTGGTGGTGTTTTAGCGTCTCTAATGCTGCTATTAGCTATTTTAACTAACATTGTTTCTAACAACGCAGCCGCAGTTATTGGTACACCTATTGCCATTTCTGTTGCGAGTCAACTTAACCTTTCCCCTGAGCCTTTTATATTAGCTGTATTATTTGGTGCTAATTTGAGTTATGCAACGCCTATGGCATACAAAACGAATTTATTAGTTATGAATGCCGGTGGTTATCAATTTTCCGATTTTATGCGCGTGGGTATACCCTTGATTCTACTGATGTGGGTGACACTGTCTTTTCTCTTAAATTGGCTGTATTTATAGACGATTTAAAATTTTATTACTTATGATAAGTCATTGGCACTTAATTAAACTCATCTAAAAGGTATTACTGTATTTGAGAACATTTAAATAATGGTAATATGTTTGTTATTCTTATGTGCTTAATTTTTTCATTTAAAAGAAAACAATAGCTTTAACTTACGAGAAGTAAATCATTGAATAATCGGAAAGATTTATACAAAAATAGAGTGGTCAATATACAAAAAAGACAACCCATTATGGCGTGGTTGCTGTCTGTAGCACTTATAGCCATAGGTTACTATTTATCAGAAATCCGTTTTTTAGAATTGGAGTGGTTGACGAGAAGTGGTTGTTTGATTGTATTACTAGGTGTTTGGTCCAGTATAGGTGCCATTATTGCAGAAAGAGTTTTGATCAGTAAACTTAATATTCAACATAGAATTGTCTTATCTCGATCAAAAATCAAACTAAGAAAAATGAAAGCGCCACAAGATTATATAGACAAAGAAATTGACACTATTGAAGATGATTTTGATGATCGAATTGAAGTGATTAAAGACAATGTTAGGTACCAATTAGGCATATTAGAGGTGTCTTTATTGATGACTGGAACATTTATTTGGGGCTTTGGTGATTTATTATTTAAAATTAATTTTTAGTTGGCGACTATGATTAATAACATTGAGAAAGCCAGTTTTTTAAATAGACACTATGGGTGGTGGGTGTTGATTGAATTGTAGTAAAAAATTGAAACATTCTTTTGATCTATATTCCAATATTTCAATGGTTTGTACAGTAGATTAAACTTAGTATAACGTTATAATGAAAGCACAATCGTTTAGCTATTTTTATATTGAAATTTAGCCCATTTATATACTACTTACGGGCTTGTTATCTTATCTATTCTTTACTCAAAGTTTGTTGGTCATTTATCATAATGTTAAATCGTTTTATCTTGTTAATTTTACTAATATTAATCTCTCCTATTGTTTTTCCCAATACACTGGTCGTTAAAATTGCGGACGATCTACCAAGCCACTTAAAAAAAAATATTCATGCATATTTAGACACCTTACCCGAAAACGAAACTGAGCGATCGTCTTTTATTTACAACGCTAAAAAGCAGACTGAAAATGCCCTAAAAGCATTAGGTTATTACCGTTCACTAGTCTCACTTTCAATTAACAAAAGTGTAGATGAAAATGTTTGGACACTTTCAATAGCGGTACTGTTAAATTCACCCACTAAAATTAAATCAGTAAGTATCAAGCTTACAGGTGAAGCTTTAGCAGATGACAAATTTCAAACAATGATCAAAAGTATTCCAATAATTTCAGGTGATACATTGCATCATGGTGTTTATGAACAGTTTAAAACTGACTTGGCTTCTCTTGGATTAGAACGGGGGTATTTTGATGGGAGATTTATTAAGGCGACAATAGCCATTCATAAAGAGTTGGATTTAGCAGACGTTCTTATTCACTTCAACAGTGGACCTCGTTATAAATTTGGAGAAATAATTTTTGATGATTTCACCATAAATGAGAGCGTATTAAAACCACTAATTCCTTTTGAAAAGAATGATCTATATCGGCAAGAATTAATACAAAATTTACAGAATGAACTCGATAAAACACAATATTTTAGTCATGTTGTTGTTCGACCTGAAACCGAAAACAGTTCGAGTAACATTTTACCTATCAATGTTTCATTGGATGAAACAAAGCGTCATCAATTGAATTTAGGGTTAGGTTACGCAACTGATACAAAGGAAAGGTTTTCTTTTGGATGGAAAACGCCATTAATAAATCGATATGGTCATCGCCAAGAAACAAGATTGTCCTATTCAACCATAAATCCGACGGGATATTTTATTTATAGTATTCCATTATCCCATCCCAATAATGATGTTTTGCAATTACAAACGGAATTGGAAAAAAATGACTATGGCGATTTAACAAGTCGTTTTTTCTCTTTCAAATTGGGGCGTGTTTATCTCAGAGATGATGTTTTGCGACAACCTTATTTGAGATATCTGCGTGAAGAATGGGAAACTGATGGTATTAATGATGACGGTAATTATATTATTCCCGGATTTACTTGGTCGGATATTGATCGTGACGGGCCTTTACTCGATCCAAGTAATGGATTTAGGCATTATTATAACGTAGAAGGCAGTTATGTCGGTTTGTCCTCTGAAACTTCATTTTTACGCTTTAATGCCCGTTGGAAGTATATCTCGTTACTTGCTCCTAAACACCGTATTGTTTCACGTTTAGAGCTTGGCTATGTGATTATTAGTAACGACTCTGAGGAAGAATTGTCACCTTCATTACGCTTTTATGCAGGTGGTGACCAAAGTATTCGAGGCTTTGATTATCAATCTATCGGCCCTAACGTATTTCTTTCAGAAGATATAAACCAAGAGGATGAAGTTGTTATTGGCGGAACAAATATGATTGTCGCTAGTTTAGAGTACCAGTATTATTTCTCAAATAAGTGGAGAGGCGCTTTATTTTTTGATGCAGGTAGCGTTAATGATACTGATAAATTAGATCCGGTATATTCTGTTGGACCTGGCATTCATTATCTTTCTCCTATTGGACCTATCAGATTTGCTTTAGGCTATTCATTAAGTGATGAACACCCTTCATGGCGACTACATTTTAGTATAGGTGCTGAGCTATGACCTATAAACGTGCTAGCTTCACATTCATGGTGTGGCTAACTGGCTTACTCTGTTTTTTCGCGATATTGTTTTCAACGCCTTGGGGAACTCAGTTATCGTTTTATTTTGTGAGCAGTGTTTTCTCATTAGAAACTCAGTACAAGAGTGGTACGATCTTAAACGATTTAGTACTAAAAAGACTGACCATTGAAAATGATGGAGCGGTTATTAATGCAAAAAATATTCGTTTAAAATTACATTTACGCTGTTTGTGGAAGAGTCAACTTTGTATTGATGAGTTAAATATTGCTGATATTCAAGTTAACCTAAAAGAAAGTGGGGCGGTTTTAACTGATGAACCTATAGGACAAGCTATTGAGTCTTCACACTTTTCATTGCCATTTACCATTAAGCTAAAAAAGTTCTCGTTAGAGAAGGTTCAATTAAAAAGTCAGGGGTTATCTGTTAATTTAACTCATTTTTCTAGTGCTTTATCTGTCAGAAATGTTGGCACCAACAATCTTGCAATATATATGGAAAATGCAATGTTGGCTAAAGCGAATATTAATTTATATGAAACTGCTACCACATCACCAAAATCAATAAATACTTCACCTTGGCCGTTGGCTGAACTACCAAAGATCTATTCGCCTTTTAAGTTAGGCATAAACTCTCTTGCTGTTAAAACCATAATTGTTAACGAGATAGACAATAAAGGTAATGAAAATACACGACTAACAACTACTGAAGCTATAGCAAGATTGTCATGGTTTAAAACACAATTATTAATTCAAGAATTATCTTCAACCGTCGCTGAAGTTGGAGCAATCTCATTAAAGGGAAAGCTTGATTTTGTGCCTCCCTATCTCGTTGATTTGAAATTCAATAGTACAATTAAAGATTTTGAATTACTGCCACAGCTTAACCATTCAAATCAAGAAGTATTATTAAAGGGGAATTTATCTGAGTTATCGTCAATGATCAGCAGTGAAGGCGAATTAGCATTAACCGCCGAGATGTTAATAAATTTAACGGATAGAAACCTACCTTATAACTTAAAAGCCGATGTGACGCAATTTACCTTACCTGACGATGTCGCCAACTTTATTAGCCCATCGACTCTGTTATTAAAAAGCCAAGGCGATATTAATCAACATGAGATCGATTTGAATAGCATTATTAGTGGGTTTGGCTATCAAGATGCTTCTCTGGCGTTAAATGCAACCTATGTTGAACAGGTGTTTAAAATAAACACACTAAATTTTGAAGAGCTTAACTCACATAACCAATTGAGTATAAAAGGAGAGTTGCAGTTAGGTGAAAAATTATTATGGGATGTCGCGGTAATCTCTTCAGGAATCACCTTACCTCATATTGAAGAAAATCTATCTGGTCGTTTAAAAGGCAATATTATTAGTAAAGGATTTTTCAATGGTGATGAGTGGGCTTTTACACTTGTAGACTCAAGAATAAAAGGAGAAATTAATAATATTCCTCTCGTTGCTCAAGCCAATGTTGATATTGACAATAAAGGGGGATTAACACCTAGCAATTTAACTTTAAATTATGGTGATATAGCGTTTGATTTCAAAGGGTATAGTGATGAAAACTGGCATGTTGACGGAACAATTGATATTGGAAGCACAAGTTTGTGGCTAAAAGATATTGAAAGTGATTTACGTTCACTTATTTCAATTTCTGGTCCAGTACAACAGCCAAAGATTAGTGTTAAAGGTGAATTCAAAAACGTTTTAATGCAGGAACTCTCCAGTGACAAGGTGAAGTTTGACATTACCTATCGACCATTGAATAACCACGAACATGAACTCTCATTAAAGAGTAATCGAGTTAACTGGAATGATTACACTATTAATAGTATGAATTTTGCGAGCCGTGGCGATTTAAATCAGCAAAATATAAACCTTGCTTGGCTTGGTGACTCAACTCTTGATTTGTTCATTAATAGCAGCTATTCCTCGCAAAATGACCAGTGGAAAATGAAAACCAATGAAGTTACATTTGCTCTTGGCGAACTGATTTTCAAGTCAAATCGCCCACTTCAATTAGGCTATGATAACGTAAGAAAGACCATTGCTCTCAATAAGCATTGCTGGCTTGGTAATAACTCTGAGATTTGTTTAAACAAAGATTCTGTTCTACAAACAACGAACGACCAATTAACTTTAGCCATTAAATTAGGTAGCGACGTTTTAAGTCCTTTTGTACCAGAAAATACACTTTTAAAAAGCACGTTAGGCGGAAATGTTTCTATAGGTTGGCAACAAGGCAATATGCCATCAATTAATGCAAAATTATTAATGGGTGATGGATATATACAAGTAAAGAAAGAAGAAGAATTACACAAGCTGCTTGAGTGGCAAAATGGAAAATTGAACTTACAGCTTAATAACAGTCGTGTTGCAGGAAATATTGCTTTGTTTGCTATCGACAAACATGAAATAGTAAATATAAATACGACTATTTTATTTGCGGGTAATCGACCTATTGATAGCCAGATTACAGTTAATGATTTCAACATTTATCCATTACAAAAATTTGTGCCGGAGATAACGTCAATGGAAGGCATCTTAAATACCAACTTTACTGTATCGGGGGATTTAACTAAGCCTTTAATAAACGGTGGGATCAAATTAACTAAAGGGAAAGTTAAAATTTTAGGTAATATTGACACCTTAGAAGATATTCATTTGGCTTTAGATTTTAAAGGGCAGCAAGCTGATATTTTTGGCGGTCTTAATATCAATAATGTAGCAGCCAGTTTAAAAGGCAATACTGACTGGTATGACGAATTACAAGGTAACCTTAATTTTGATGGCGAGGTAATAAATTTTTCGATACCACCTGATCTTACTTTAACGGTTTCTCCACACCTCAATGCACAAATAAAAGCCTCTGAGCTTAAAATATCAGGTCTTATTGAGGTACTTGAAGGAAAATTATCTGTTGAAAAGTTGCCACAAGGAAGTGTTAGCCTAAGCAAAGACGTGATTATTGTGAATGATGACGGTGCACAAATTGAGAATGATAAGCCGTTTGATATATTTACTAATGTTCGTGTGGTTATCGACGATAAATTCAAGGTTGAAGGACAAGGGTTTATTGGAAGGCTTGGCGGGGAGCTACAAGTTAACCAACAGGCAAACCAACCACTACAACTCTTTGGGAGCTTAAAAATCCCTGAAGGACGTTATAACGCTTACGGACAAGATTTATCAGTAACAAAAGGAACTATAGCTTTCAATGGCACGGCAACTAACCCATATGTAACGATGCAAGCAACACGTACGATTGAACAAGAAAATGTTATTGTCGGAATTGATGCTAAAGGTTTAGCCAATAGCTTGAATATCAGCTTATTTTCAAAACCAACAATGCAACAATCAGAAACCTTGTCCTACCTAATAAGAGGCCGCGGTTTAGATGCTGAAACCAGTGACAGTAATGTGGCTATTGGCGTAGCTTTGGGGACTGCATTAACAAACTTTTCGGGTGTACTCACTCAGATAGAAAGACTACCTTTGATCAATCGAATTGAAATTGATGGTGATGACAAACAAGCTTCTATCGCGGGTTATTTAGGTGACAAGGTCTATATTAAATATGGAGTCGGGATTATTGAACCCATTAATGAACTCACCGTAAGGTTTTATTTGTTAAGTCGTTTGTGGGTTGAAACGGTTTCTGGTTTAGAAAATTCTGCAGATATTTATTATTCATTTGACATTAATTAATTAAATTGGAAAGACACTTTAACCTATCTAATAGATTAAAAAGCCAAGAGTTTTCTTGGCTTTTTAATTAAAACCCATCAGCTTTTCTTTTATGCTTCTGGATTATAAACCAAAGGACTTTATGCCAAAGGTGATATATAACCATTAGGTTTAATCGCTAATACATCGCAATTCAGTCGGTCAATAACATGTTCTGCAGTGTTTCCTATAAGTGCAGCAGATAGGCCGGTTCTGCCAATAGTACCTAGAATAACTAATTCAGCATCGATTTTATTGGAAACACTTTGAATTACATCTTCAGGCAAGCCTTCTTTTACGTGAGTATTCTCTAAAGGGATGTTAAAAGTGTTTGCATGATCATTCATCGCAGTTTGATGATGTTTCATCATCGTATCGTTATATTCACAGGCATTAAACTCTGGAATTTCAATAGCAATATTTACCGGGGTTCCTGGATAAGAGTTTACCAAATGAATATTAGCTTTGATTAACGATGAAAGGTGAGTCGCTTCTAGCGTTAATTTTTCGTTAAGTGCCTTGTGTTCATCATCATCACTGCCAATATTTAGAGCGGTGAGTAAATTTCCGTTATCTGGCCAATTGTGCTCTTTAACTAATAGTACGGGGCACGGACACTTCCTGAGTATATGCCAGTCTGTGGGGGTAAAAATAACGGATTTAAATTTGTCATGTTGGTGAGTTCCTTTAATAACGATATCAAAACCTTCAGTAATCACTTTTTGAATTATTTTTTCAAAGGGGCGATTATGCCAAATAATACTCGTATTTATGGTTATGCTATGATCATCGATTTCTGCAATTTTTTCTTCTAGCCATTGCATTCGATCATTGATCATTGATTGACGCATTGCTTCACGTTCTTCGCCAGAAAGCATCGTGGTCATTTCATATGAAAAGTCATAAATAGTCAAAAATGCGGTGATTTCTCCACCTGTACGGCGTGCAAGTTCAATTGAACGTTTTAGCGCTTTCTGATCGTCAGTCGTTGGATCAATAACGGTTAGTATTTTTTTATAATTTTCCATAAAGTTTACCCGATAACTTATTGTTATCTTAACAATAGACCATATTTGTTATTTTTTATTTGCTTTAAATCAACTTTTTATTGCAAATTATACAGACGGATAAATTTAGACAAAAAAAATGCTTAATATTAAAAATATTAAGCATTTGATGTACGTTTATATATTTGATTAAAGTGTAGCGCACTCATTAAGTTTATCGACATCGATAATAGTAATGAGCTTACCTTCAACACCAATTAAACCATTTTTTTGAAAACGATTTAATAATCGACTAATTGTTTCTACGGTCAATCCAATATAATTACCAATATCACTTCGAGTCATGGTTAAGCGAAAGTCAGAAGCTGAAAGTCCTCGAGCATGATAACGGCTACTTAAGGTCGATATAAAAGTTGCTAAGCGCTGCTCTGCATTTTTACGATTAAGCAAAGTAAGCATTTCTTGATCTGAGCGGATTTCAGAGCTCATCATACGAAGAATTTGCTTTTTTAATTTAGGCATTGTGTTAGATAAAGCATCCAATGTATTGTATGGAATTTCACATACCATGGATGTTTCTAGTGCCTTAGCAAAGCTAGGGTGCTCTGCATCTGCAATAGCATCAAAACCTAACAAGTCCCCAGCAAGATGAAAGCCAGTAATTTGTTCTTCACCTTGTGCATTGACTGTGAATGTTTTAAATGTTCCAGATCTGATGGCATACAAAAGATTGCATTGCATCACCATCTTGAAATATTTGTTCGCCTTTATGAATAGGTCGTTTTCGGTCAATAATGTTATCAAGCGTATCAAGTTCAACAGCATTTAATGAGAATGGTAAACATAGCTCACTGATACTGCAGTTTTGACAATGAATGTGTTTCGATACGGAACATGGCTTATTGGACATATTGACCTGATTGTTAGCTTTATCTTTAGTTGTATGGATGATATTAAAACAGCTGTTGATATGCAATCGCTAAACTGTATATTCCATACATAATAATAACTAAAGCCATGAGTTTTTTAAATTTAATATTAGTTAACAGTGATTTTATTCCAAAAGAACCTAATGAAATACTCAATAATGCAGGTAATGTACCCAAACCAAAACTCATCATTATAAGAGCACCAGTTAGTGCATCTCCGCTAGCTAATGACCAAGTTAACGTTGAATAAACCAGCCCGCAAGGAAGCCAACCCCAAATAGAACCAAGCGCTAAAGCTTGTTTAGCGTTATTCACAGGAATAAATTTTTTGCTCAATGGCGATAAATAGCGCCACAGTACTTTACCAAACTTTTCAACTTTCGATAGCCACATTAACCATTGACCAAGATACAACCCAAGTAATATTAAAAATATTGCGGCGAATATTCTTAAAAAACCTAAAGGAACACCAATGTTTTTTGCTGCAATAGAACTACTAAAACCAACGATTGCCCCAATGAGTGAATAAGAAAAAATACGACCAATATTATAAGCAGTAACCAGTTTAAACTGATCACTTGCTTTACTTTGTGGCGATAATGCAGACGTAAGCATAGTGGTTATTCCGCCACACATACCAATGCAATGGCCAGACCCCAATAACCCAATAATAAAAGCTGATAAGTAATCAATACTAAGCATATGAATTATTTGGTATCCGCATTATTGTGTTTATTTTTCTTCTGGTTAATTTTGTAGAGTGAATTTTCGTTATCGATACTATCTTTATCATCAAACAATATACTCATACCTTGTTTTTCTAGGTCTTCAAATTGTTCAGTTTTTACTGCCCAGAAAAATAGGTAGATAGCTATCGAGGTAAGTATTATGGCAATAGGGATCAAAATATAAATAATACTCATTTTTTATGCTCTATTTAAGTG
>Ga0209495_1000784_pt1 | contig 23305 bp, 22 predicted proteins | sample EN1Hudsemesocosm_FD_184629 | JGI IMG/M metagenome (GOLD analysis project Ga0209495, IMG submission 184629) | Methane-oxidizing microbial communities from mesocosms in the Hudson Canyon - EN1E Hudson Canyon (SPAdes) (version 2) | ecosystem: Environmental > Aquatic > Marine > Cold seeps | place... | reverse complement strand
TGAAGGCTTAGCACAACTATATAATGACTTCGGAAACATCTCTGGTGGTGGGTTTAATGATCTATCAGGATCATTTGATGTCATTATCAATGCCACAGCCGCCAGTCTTCAAGGTGAAGTTCCACCACTAGCTGACACTATCTTAAATGCTGGGGCAAGTTGTTATGACATGATGTATAGCGATACCGATACCGCATTTATCACTTGGGCAAAACAACATGGCGCCACCAAAACAATTGATGGTTTAGGAATGCTGGTAGAACAAGCAGCTGAAGCCTTCCGAATTTGGCGTGGGATGAAACCAGAAACAGATACTGTTATGTCCTTGATAAGATCAAAATAAATCACCGAGTTGTAAACCCAACTGTTTATTGTTTGTATTTTCAGAGGACTGCAAACCACTCAAACTTAAACCAATTAACCGAACTGCTTTTGTGCCAGCTTCAGTTCGTTGTATTAATAACGATAATAATTTGAGAATTGCCACTAAGTCTAAGTTCTCATCAACTGTATATGCCCGTGTCACTTGCTGAAAATCAGCATATTTCACTTTTAGTGTTAAAGTCCGTGCCGATAACGTTTGTGCTTGTAAACTGGCTAATACCTGTTTCGCAAGCTCTTCTAGCTTTTCAAGTAAGAGTGATATCGACAAAACATCTTCAGCAAAGGTCGTTTCTTTTCCTAATGACTTCCGTACTCTCTGGCTTTGCACTGGACGATTGTCTATCCCACGAGCAATATTAAAATAATAGTGACCTGACTTGCCGAATTTAGACACCAAGTCCTCTCGTTTCCATTGACGTAAATCCTTACCCGACTTAATACCTAATTTGTTCATCTTAGCTTCGGTTACAGGTCCAATACCGTGAAATTGTCCAATAGATAATTCAGCCACAAACGCTTCACCTTGTTCAGGTTTTACCACATATAAACCATCGGGCTTATCCATATCCGAAGCAATCTTGGCTAGAAATTTATTGTAAGACACGCCTGCGGAAGCGATAAGATTTGTTTCCGTCAGAATATCTCGCTTAATAGCCTTTGCTATCAACGTGGCAGAACCATCATATTCGGCGGTATACGTCACATCTAAATAGGCTTCGTCCAGTGATAACGGTTCAACTTCAGAAGCATAACGCCAAAATACCTCTCTAATTTGACTCGATACTTCACGATAAGCTTCAAACCGAGGACGCACAAAAATTGCCTGCGGACAAAGCCGATAGGCTTGCGAACAAGGCATTGCCGAATGGATACCAAATTGACGTGCTTCATAACTGCATGCAGCCACCACACCACGACTATTAGGTTGACCGCCAACAATCAATGGCTTACCTTGATATTCAACTTGGTCTCGTTGTTCTACCGAGGCAAAAAAGGCATCCATATCAACATGAATTATTTTTCGTTGTTGCTTCATTTGTTATCAACAATATAAATTCAAACTTGGTGTGCCTGTTGATATTCACCACCCCAATCACACAATAAATCTAATGCTGGATTAAGTTTATCCGCCAATGCTGTTGGGGTATATTCAACACGCGGAGGCACTTCGGCATAGACCTTACGTGTAATCATCTTATTAGCTTCCAAATCACGCAATTGATGGGTTAACATTTTCTGCGTTATTTTAGGTATTTGCCGTTTTAACTCACCAAAGCGTAATGTTTTACCGCGAAGATGATAGAGAATAATAATTGTCCATTTTCCGCCAATCACATCAATCGCAGTGACAACAGGACATCGCTGAATTTCCTCACACTCTGGTAATGATGTTAACGGTTCCACATTATTTTTATCTGTTTGAGCCATTGTTTCAGCCATTAGGCACCTCTATGAAACTAACTATCAAGTTCGTGCGTACTTGTAAAAAAGACAAGTCCAACACTATAGTTACAAAAGTATACTAAATATCAATTATAAACAATAGAAAGGAAATAGTGATGAATTTTGACACTTTGTTCAGCAAGCAGTCATTAGGTGACTTAACGCTACCCCACCGTATTGTCATGGCCCCATTGACACGGTGCCGTTCATCTCAACCCGGAGATATCCCTAATGATTTAAATGCCGAATATTATCAACAACGTTCATCAGCCGCCTTGATCATTGCTGAAGCAACTCAAATTTCGCCTCAAGGTAAAGGTTATGCTTTCACACCCGGTATTTATTCACCACAGCAGATCCAAGGCTGGCAAAAAGTGACTGACGCCGTACATACACAAAATTCACATATCTTCCTACAACTCTGGCATGTCGGTCGTGTCTCTCATTCGGCATTACAGCCTGACAATCAACTACCCGTTGCACCCTCTGCTATTGCCGTAGAAGGCCAGGCCTTTACCGAACAAGGCATGCTCGACTTTGAAGTGCCTCGAGCATTAGCCACCGAAGAACTCCCCGACATTGTTGAACAATACCGCCAAGCGGCACTTAACGCCAAACAGGCAGGTTTTGATGGAGTCGAAATCCATGCGGCCAATGGTTATTTATTAGCCCAATTTTTAAAAGATGGTACCAATAAACGTGATGATATTTATGGTGGTAACATCGAAAACCGCACCCGTTTGGTACTGGAAGTTGTCCAAGCGGTGACTGAAGTTTGGGGAGGAAGCCAAGTTGGGATCCGTATTTCCCCTACCGGCACATTCAATTCTATGTCTGATAGCGACCCACAAGCTTTATTTAACTACTTGGTCGAAAAATTGAATCCATTTAACTTGGCGTATATTCATGTAGTAGAACGTTTTGGTGATAATGCCAATGTAGACTTCGATTTTATGGCACTTCGTCAATTATTCAATGGTGCGTATATTGCCAACGGTGGCTACACAGGCGAGTTAGCTGAACAGAGCCTTGATAATAATCAAAGTGACTTTATCGCTTTTGGTGCACCCTTCATCGCTAATCCAGATTTGCCAGAAAGAATAAGACAAGGTGCGGCTCTTAACACTGCTGATCCCGATACTTTCTATGCTGGAGATGCGAAAGGTTATACTGATTATCCTAGCCTTGCAGATGCAACGACATAATTGGTAGCTTGATAAAATACACTATGCAACAGTTTTCAGAAATTTATCAACGGGCATTAGAGCGAAAAGGTGGAGAAGAACAACTCTCAGCTCTTTTGCCTGTCGGCATCAAAACATCGGCTGAATTATCTGCAATACCTCACGACCGTTATTTAGCAGAAATAACCAAGGCCATATTTAAGGCGGGTTTCTATTGGAAAGTCATTGACCATAAATGGGGAGGTTTTGAAGAAGCTTTTTGGGACTTTAATGTAGCTCGTTGCAATATGACGAGTCCTGACGATCTTGAAAGTCTTTATCAAGACACGCGTATTATTAGAAATAGCCGAAAGATTGAAACTGTATCTCGCAATGCCTCAATGATTATCGAACTCTCTGAACAAAACGGTTCATTTTCTAATTTAATAGCCGAATGGCCTGATGATGATTTTATTGGCTTATTAGACTTATTACATAAAAACGGTTCACGATTAGGACCAAAAACCTGTCAGTATTTTCTTCGTTTTATAGGTAAAGATGGTTTTGTCTTGGCGAAAGATGGGGTGGCAGCATTAATCAATGCAGGTATTATTAGTAGTCATCCCACCAGTAAAAGAGACTTAAAACGTGTTCAACACGCCTACAATAGTTGGCGTGTTGAATCTGGTCTTAATAATGCTCAAATCAGTCGTATTTTATCTCTATCAATCGGATAGCAAACAAACGCTTCCAGTTCAACAAATCTTAGAACAAGCTTTTCAATTTATTCAATGTAGCACTACCTGCATCTTTTACCGTATCAACGGCTTGGTTTGTAGTAGAAGGTTCAGGTTCTTTTTTAGTTGCTGTGGCTGTTGATTTAATACCCAATGCAGTTGCACAGGGATCTTCATCAGCTGTTGAACGGTCGAGTAAGCCTTGGGCTAATAGTGACAAGCCACCTGTCGCGATAGCCGTAGTTGCTGACAAACCTGTTGATAGTGCCGCTTTAACATCTGTAGTTGGTTGAGGGTTGGCTAATGTGCCACCTAATCTTACCAAGTCAGCTAATTGACCTGCACTAATGCCCACACCTTCTCGAGCCTGTGGGTTAATACCAATATCTAGTTTTTCAGTTTTCAAATCAACTGTACCACTACCAATAATATTCATTTGTTTCGTAGCTAATGCAATGCCCTTATCTGCTGTCGCAATACCATTTTTAATATTGAAATTTACTACAGCACATTCTAACTGCGTTCCATCACTGCTCTTAGCCGTTGGGTTTAACATAGTCAATAAATCGGTAGTCGCTGTACTGGCGCCAGAACCTTTAAGCTCGCCTTTAGCGGATTGAAGCAATAACTTACCATTTAAGCCTGCCATAATTTGACTAACACTATTCCCATTTCCTTTCACTTTAATACTCACATCAGTCGTCGCCCCTGATATTTTGTCCTTCAAATCACCGAGCTGAGAAGGCTCAAGCCCCTTGATCAAAATATCTGTCACTAATGTTGCTGTTTTATCACTCGCATTCAGAGCAATATTGCCATTCAAACTACCACCAGCAAGTAATGTACTCAGTGGTTTAATGGCTAAGTTGCCACCTTTAAGTGTCACCACAACTTTGGTTTTTTCTAATACCAAACTACTCGTTTTAATCTGCTTGGCATTAACCGTTACATTAGCGTTGACTGATTTCAGTCCTTCTAATGGTAAAGGGTCAGAAGAAAACAATCGTTCTTTTGGTTCTTCTTTTCCAGCTTGTTGTTCATCACCTGCCAGCTCAATAAAATCAATCAGATTTGAATTTAAATTGGCACTAATAGCCGGACGTTTACCCAATATATTTGCAGTAATGTCTCCAGAAAGGTCTGTATTACCCAATACTAATCTCATTGTTTTTATCGAATAAGCACCTTTACTATCAGTTACTTCCCCTGTAAAGCTTACTGGACCAAGTTCAGGCAGGTCACTTCCGGCTAGTTCTGATAAATCAGAGAGTGAATCCACGTTAAAGCTAACATCAATATCAAGTCCCTTGCCATCCATAGGCTTCGCTACCTTGCCTTTTAAAACAATATCAGCACCACTGACATTTATTATTAGATCTATAGGATAACTATCATTGCCAGTTAATTGATTAAGTGAACCTAAAGAGCCCTTCACTTCTATAGGCAGTTCGTTATAAGCCACTTTCATAATCACAGAGAGTGGATCATTAACACTATTTGATTCTGTCACAATTTTATCTATAACAATCTTCGTTTCTTGCCCCGTTACACCGTCTTTATAAACGATTTTTGCATTTTCTAAATGCACTTCGTTGACCACAACGCTCGGTGCTGAACTATCAGAGTCTGCTCCTTCCTCTGTTTTTTTACTTGCAAATACCCAGTTACCCAGACCTTTATTATTAGTCTCAAGTAGAATTTCAGGTGCTAATAAAATCACCCTATTAATCTGAATATTGCCGCCTAATAAGGGTAATAATGAAACTTGAACTTCAAATTTATCTAGGGTCAACATCTCTGGTTTAGAGCCCCAAGTAGCATTACTAAACTTAACATCTTCAACTACCACCGTTGGCACAAAAGAAAGTGCGAATTGTAAATCACCCCCTATCTGTAATGTTCTGCCAGTAGCCTTCTCTGCCGCTTCGATTATTTCGCCCTTGTACTGATTTACATCCAGTGTGCTAATCACCGTCACCACAGCAATCACAGCGATCATAAGCACCCCTATAACTACCTTTATAATTTTACTCATGATGGTTCCTTTTATTGAATGCTCAATAACTTAATATTCTATATATGTTCAGAATATACTAATGTCTTTAAACCTTCTATTCCCAATGTTGTAAGTGATTGGCTGTGTTCAAAAATAAACCCTATATTCAATGCTCACTGATTTTGGATAACTACCAAACTCACTATTAAGTACACCACTATCCGGTTGGTTACCGATGGGAAGATTCAAACCCGCCGATAATTCTGATTCATCAGATAGTGAATAGGTTGAGTATAAAGCTAATAAATTCGATCCATCATGATGGTTAAATAACCACACTACATCCCCCAATAATAATGGCGTAACTTCATAGCCAGCTCCTATAGCAGTATAATTTCTAGCCAAGTAGGTGTTGGCCGAGTCAGTTGTAGATAGAATTGTGTAATCATCTTCATTTGTGGCACCTGACCGTTGGTAAAACTGTTCTAGCCTTAAAGTCAGCGTATTTTCAAATCGGTGCTCCAAGCCTAAAGAAAATTTAACATCCCGTGATGTTTCCTGCTCATCAGGAAACCGTAGATGCCCTTCTCCTCGCACGCCCAACCAATCAAATAGCTCACCTTGAAAGTCTAGGCCAACAATATCATCACCATTGATTTTACCCACTATGGCAGCCCATTCAAAAACATCAAATAAAGTCGATGCACGAGCTAAATAAGATGTTTCACTCCAATCGGGACTATTTGACCAAGCAGCGTTACTCGCTTCATTTTTATAGTTTACAACCGTCATTAAAGATAATTGTGAGAACTCTCCCCACTGCCAATCCAGTCGTGCTGCATCTACCCCAGATTTATATTGTCGAAAGAAAATCTGCGCTGCAAAAGGAGCAAAAAAATCATTTGGGGTGAAATAAAAAGTACTGGCAAGGTTAATCGGCTGGCGACCCAATTTTATTGTCATTCTGTCAGTAGAATATTGCATATTCAATCTATCGATTAATAAATCTGCATGTTCATCTGCAAAATTCCAATGCAGAACATCACTGCGTTCTACACCTGATTGTGGAGAGAAACGGCTTCCCCCTGTTTGTAGATTTTTATCAATAAGACTTTGAACTGCATGCATTTCGAAGCTTAGTGATGAAACATGAGCATCTAACATCAAGCGTCCACTTACACCACCTGTAATCAACTTATCATCAGAAAATAATAATTCATCATTGGCATTATTAAGTGCTAAGCCTAAACCGCTAACAAGACCACGCAACTCTATTGCCGCATCATCGTCCTGCCATTGATAAAATGCCTGTCCAATGGCAGGAAACCAGAGTAATAGAAGTATTGAAGAAAGTCTTGGCAACATCATTAAACTCGAACATCATCCCCAGCGATCTTGCCATCATGTACTTTAATAATACGTTTTGCTCGGTCAATAACATGTTGATCATGGGTTGAGAATAAAAAGGTAATGCCCTGTTGCTCATTTAAGTTTTGCATTAAATCTAATAAGGCTTCCGCCGTATGGGAATCAACATTAGCCGTTGGTTCATCGGCCAATACAATGGCAGGCTGTGTCACTATCGCTCTAGCAATAGCGACACGTTGCTGTTGACCTCCTGACATTTCATCTGGGCGACGATGTTCCAGTCCTGCCAAACCCACATCAGCCAATGTTTGCATAACACGTTGCTGCTGTTCTTTTTTATCAACACCTTGCAGCTCTAAAACAAAGGCTGCATTTTCATAGGCCGTCATAACGGGAATCAAATTATAGGATTGAAATACAAAACCGATTCTATTTTTACGAACCTCAGCCAATTCACTCTTCGTTAAACTAGCAAGATCAGTTTTATCTAGCCACACCTCACCCAATGTTGGGTTATCAAGACCACCAATCAAGTTTAAGATACTGGTTTTACCTGATCCTGAAGGCCCACAAAGTGCAGCAAAATCACCTTTTCTAATCGTGAGCGACACATCATTAACAGCTTTAAGTTCAAGTTCACCTTGCTGGTATATTTTGCTTAAATGTTTTAATTCAACAATGGTTTGTTCCATGTATACAACCTTATTAAATAGTTTTTAAACTTTCGACGGGAGGCACTTGTCCTGCACGCCATGCGGGATAGGCACCCGATAATAAAGCCAAAGTAAATAAGCCAATTAAAATAGCCATTACGCTTTCTTCAAATAGTCTAATTTTAAATACCGTATCTAATAATACGCCACCAAAACTAAAACCATCACCATAGGCTGCAGACATATCAATACCTGTTTGAGACATAAATAAATACCAAGGTATCGTCACAATAGTCCCTATTATTAATCCTAATACTGCTAACCAAAATGACTCCAACATAACCAGTAAAAATAAACGTTGTGGTGAAAGTCCTAAAGCCATCATCACGCCGAATTCACGTTTACGTTCTAGTACACTCATTAACATGGTATTTAAAATACCTGCTGCCACCAGCAAGGCTATCAATAACTGGCTAATATAATTAGAACTTTTATCAACAGCAATCATACCTGCCAAGTCAGGCTGTGTTTGTTGCCAGTTCAATACTTCAGTATGTGAAAATGAACTCATCATCTGCATCTCGTCACGCAGCTGATGACTATGGCGTTGGTCATGCAAAATCACTGCAATCACGCTCACTTCATCCTGTTGGTAGCCCAATACCTTTTGCACGCTATGCAAAGGTAATAGCGCGACAGCACCATCTATTTCATTAGAACCTGTTTGAAATAGACCTCCAACTCTAGCAATGGCACTCACAATATCGCCCTGTTTGTCCGTTGTGGTGTAGACAACTTTCTTACCCATTGTTAATTTGAGCTTTCTCGCTAAATCAACACCAAGCACAACCGTTTTGTCTGATACTGTTGCAGGCATACCTCCTTCAACCATCGCTTTGATAAATAAGTTATTGTCAGCATTCTCCTGCTCAGGATCAACAGCAAAGAACATTCCGCCAATACTTTTGTGAGCACTCGCAAACATAGCCTGACCTTGGATTCTGGCCATGGAACTCTTAACATCAGCCATATGTGTAATCTGTTGCTGTAATTGTTCGGATTGCTGTAGGTATTTTTTGCTACTGGGTGCGCGATTAAAATCAGGGGCTGCAAGGGTAATATGCCCCATACCCATATTAGCGCCAGCATCAATCATTCGAGTATAAAAATAGTCTCCAGCACCGGTAAACGTGACAGCTAACAATACGCCAAATGCAATTGAAGATGCCGTAATCAAGGTGCGTCGTTTATGTCGCCACAGGTTTCGCCAAGCTAATACATTTAAGTTCATGGCCGCTCCTATTGATGATGAATGGCTTCAAGCGGTCGCATTAATGCAACCTTAACAGCAGGATAAAGCACTGCAATTGCCGCCATCACAAATAAAAAACCTATCGGTACCAATGATGAATTCACTGACAGCTCAGCATGCCAGACAGGATCAAGTGCAATCCCAGCAAAGGTCATTCCATCAGCCAGTGATGTCATATCAAGCCCATACTGCTGCAAATACCACGATAAACTTATGCCTAAAATCAATCCCAAAATACTCGCAACAACGGTTTGAATAAGCGTTTCAGCATAAACTAATCGTATTATTTGCCACGGGCTCACGCCAATCGCTTTCATAATGCCAAATTCGTGTATTCGTTCAAATACACTCATTAGCATTGCATTTAATACAACCGATGCCACTGCAATATAAGTAAATAACAACATGATCAGTGTTTGTACCTGTGCGGTTTCTAAAAACCGACTAATCACGGGCATCAATTGTCGCCAGCTCATCACTTCTAAATCTTGCTTAACTAGCATTTTAATTTTTTTTGTCGCCTCGGCTAAATCTTGCTTTCTGTCTGATCGCATAATGACAATTTGATGCGCACCCTGTTCGGGAAGGCTTATCAATTCCCGCAACATGCCATTGCTCATGAATACTGAAGCACTATCAATATCAGAAGCTATTGATTTCAAAATTCCTCGCACGCGAAAACTATCATTGGCCATATAGCCATCAGCAGTTTGACCAACAAAAATGAGTTCATCACCTAATGAAACATCTAATAGTCTTGCTAATTTTTTGCCAATAACAACACCATGAGTATCGCCGTTCTCAAGCCAGTTACCTTGTAAAATATGTTGATAAATCTCAGTTACCGTCGATTCATACGATAAATCAACACCACGAAGTTGAACGCCTGACGAGCTGTCATCACTTGCCATTAAACCAAAAGTAAATAAGCGTTCCGCTGCAAAAAAACCTGCTTGTCTAATATTTTCACTCAACTGCGTAGATGTCTCAATCATCTTATAAATATCAGGATCATCACGATACATCTGCTGATGAATTTGAATGTCACCCGTATTCATTGCCACTACATTACGCTCACTTCCCGCAATAACGCCTTCCATCAATGATGAAAAAACAATCATCATGGCACAAGCAAATGCCATAGCAGCCACCGTCACCAGTGAACGGTGACTATTTCGATACACATTGCGTGCGGCTAATTTGGCAAAGTTCATCTTAGCGTTTCTTTAAACTTGAAAGGGTAAACAGCCGGTCACTTACCTCGATATTTAATTCTAGTTGCTCATAAACGAACTCTGTATATTCATCCGGTTTATCTGCAGGAACAACGCGTAGAACAGTAGGTCTTTCGCGCCCCCCTAACGATTTAATCTCACTAAAACTAATTGTTCTAGCCAAGACAAAATCTTCATCAAAATAATGCTCAACAACGGGAATATGACTCTCTGCCAAGATGGTTAATGTTAATTTTCCCCAAACCACAGCAGCATCCAACTTTGGAACTAGGGTGAACTCGATAATATTCTGACCATCACGTTCACCTTCAAAACTAATGGTCGCATCATAATCTTCTTCTAAACGCGCTTCTTTAACCAAATCATCATTCGTTAAATGGCTGCCCATCCAGGCGCCCATCATCATGCCAGTGGTAAGTTTAATAGTGCGATCTGTTTTGGGAAGGTAGGTATAAATGTGATTGCCCGACTTAAGGGTTGCCGTGCCTTTTTCGCGTAATGGTTCAATGATCTTAAATAAGGTCTTTTCCTTACCTTTCGACCAGCCTTCCATACGCATTGTGCGAGTGTAATGTTCCGTTTTAACCTGCATTGAGGTCACAGCATAGGATGATTCACCACGCCAAAGATCATCAACTTCGCTAAGAAGTAACGTTACACGATCGTCATTGATAACATCTTCCGCATAAATAGCATTTGTTGAAGTGATAAAAGCTAAAAAACCAAATAGAAAGATTAATAACCTAAACATTATGGTGTCCCGTTTTTCGAACAGATAACGCTATTAAAACAGTAAATCAGTCCGAGAGGAATCTCTTGTTTAGTCTTTTTTGGGGAAAGGTATTTTGAAAATGCCCCACAGTGCCGTTGCGACAGTGTTCTCGAACCATTTTGGGGTTCAAGTGGGAATATCTTAGAAATTTTGGGCTGCTCATTCAAGATGAGTATGCACTCCCATTTCAAGTCAATTCCCGTGCATAAATGCTTATCGGGTCAAGAAACTAACGTCACTATCGAACACCGCAGGGACTGTTGATAATGATACGCCTATTTTTTTATGGTGATAGTTTTTTTTATAATTCTAACTGACGAGCTTCTTCCAAAAAGAGGCTAACTTTATCTTTCATCTGCAAAATACTTTTATTTACATCTTCCATACCGCCATCATCACTATTCTGCAAACTAATGAGATCGTGCGCTAAATTAAGTGCTGCCATTACAGCAATTCTATCTAAACCGACGATTTTTCCAGTAGAGCGAATTTGCTCCATATTGCTATGAAGCATCTGTGCAGACGCAATTAGCGCATCTTTTTCTTCATCAGGGCAGGCAACTTGATATTCTTTGCCTAAAATATTGACTGATATAGGTGAACTCATAGCTCCTCATCCAATTCTTTAAGACGACCCACCATGTTCTCAATTCGCGTGCGTGCCAAGTCTGTTTTTTCCACTAATTCAGTACGTTCAGCCAGCCATGCCGCCTGTTGAGATTTCAACAACATGTTCTCTTCACGTATCCGTCTACTAGCATGAAGTAGTTCGTCAACTTGCACTTCTAATTGTTGGATCGCATCTTTTTCCATTAATATGAGTTCTTATTGTGCGAAAATAAAGTCTAACTATAAGCGCGCCCAAGCAATTGGGTCAACAATTGTCTTAAACTTTTTTTTAAATATGGGTCGTATCATCATGTCTGAATTGTATTTTCCTTCTCTTTCACCTGTCAATTCAGAAGGTGATGGTCCACAAAGCACATCCGAATTACAAGGCGCATTATGCGGATTATTATGCTTCAATTCTCAAGCCAGTCGCTCAGAATGGTATAAAAGCATTTTTGAAGACTTTCATCCTGATGCAGATGAGATTTTAGATTTAACGGCATTATTCGATGACACCATTCAATCTTTAAATAGTCTCGACTTTGATCTTCAATTAGAACTTCCAGCAGATGATGCCCCTATTGCATCACGAATCTATGCCATGACTCAATGGTGTCAAGGACTTATCTTTGGCCTTGGCGCTTCAGGTCTAACCGACGACACCGAATTATCTGAGGATTGCAAAGAATATATTAGTGATGTGATTGGTATCAGCCAAATAAGTGCTGATGAATCTGACGATAGTGAAGATGAAGCAAATTTCGAAGAGTTAGTTGAATACCTACGCATGGGATTATTCTTACTATTTGGCGAACTTCAGCCTGTTGATACAACAAATGGGCAAACTGAACATTAAAACTCGTATCACATTATTATGACTAAAAAAGAATTTGCTAAACGTAGACAACATTTAATAGACATTATGGGAGCAGACAGCATTGCAGTCTTGCCCAGTGTTCCTATTGCTAATCGAAACCGTGATGTTGATTATATCTATCGTAGTGATAGTAGCTTTCACTACCTAAGTGGCTTTGATGAACCTGACGCGGTCATTGTTATTGTCCCCGGACGACCGCATGGTGAATACCTTTTATTTTGCCGTGAACGTGACTTATCAAAAGAGATTTGGGATGGTTATCGTGCAGGTCAAGAAGGTGCTATTGAATACTATGGTGCTGATGATTCATACCCCATTTCTGATCTTGATGATATTTTGCCAGGCTTATTAGAAGGTAAAGAAAAAGTCTATTACACCATGGGGAATGTCCCAGCCTTTGATCAGCGTATGGTTGGCTGGTTAAATCACCTTCGCAATGCCTCACGTCAAGGTATGCATTCGCCTAGTGAAATTATTGAGTTAGAACATAGCTTAAACGAATTACGCTTATATAAAAGTGGTGCAGAAATAAAAGCAATGCGACAAGCGGCTGATGTTTCAACCGCTGCTCATATTCGTGCTATGCAATTTACCAAAGTAGGAAAATGGGAATATCAAGTTGAAGCTGAGATTATCCATGAATTCATGAAGAATGATTGTCGCTCACCCGCTTATCCATCCATTGTTGGCGGGGGTGAAAATGGCTGCATTCTTCACTATATCGAAAATAATCATAAGCTAAAAAACAATGACTTATTGCTCATTGATGCAGGTGCTGAATATGATTATTATGCTGCTGACATTACACGAACATTCCCTGTAAATGGCAAGTTCACATCATGCCAGAAAACCTTATACACTATTGTTTTAGATGCTCAAAAAGCGGCTATTGCTGAAGTTAAACCTGGCAACCATTGGAATCAACCTCATGAAGCTGCTGTTCGAGTGATCACGCAAGGTTTACTTGATATTGGCTTACTTGAAGGTAAACTTGAAACATTGATCGAGCAAGAAAAGTATCGTGAATTTTATATGCATCGTACAGGCCATTGGCTTGGTATGGATGTTCACGATGTGGGAGATTATAAAGTGGGCGGTGAATGGCGCGTACTTGAACCCGGCATGGTACTTACTGTTGAACCGGGGTTATATATTCGAGATCCCAAACATATTGATAAAAAATGGCATTTTATCGGCATTCGAATTGAAGATGATGTTCTAGTCACTAAGACTGGTAATGAAGTACTTACCGAAGCTGCACCCAAAGAAGTGAACGAAATTGAAGCTTTGATGGCGGAGGCATAAAACACCAGCTTGTGATAAGAATACCGTTCGTAGTTGGCTTGCTGAAGGATAGCAGCTTAAGTTCATGATTCGACAAATACATATATTCCACATTCTTTACGGGTATATAATTGAGCAAGTACGTAAATAACGCAGGTATTGGGCAAAAAATGAATTCTCAGACTGATTTCGATCTCATTATTGTTGGTGGCGGCATGGTTGGAGCTAGTCTTGCCTGCGCTCTGAAAAACTCATCATTAAATATTGCAATAATCGAAGCCTTTGAACCCCAATCAGAACAGCAGCCTAGTTATGATGACCGAGGCATTGCCCTAGCTTATGGCTCGCAACGTATCTTCGAATCAATGGGCTTATGGGAGCAACTTGCAGCTCACAGCACTGCAATTAGTGACATCCATGTATCAGATCAAGGTCACTTTGGCGTAACTCGACTTTCTGCACACGATGAGAATGTAACCGCATTGGGCCAAGTTATTACCGCTCGTTCTATGGGACACGTACTCAATCAAGCTTTAAGCCAACAAAACAATCTTGAAATCATATGTCCAGCAAGTGTCATTAGCCTAAACCAGCATAGTGACCATGTTGATCTGTTACTTAATGATGATCGTCAACTATCAGCCAACTTAATCGTGGCAGCAGATGGGGCCCACTCAACCATCCGCCAGTTGCTTGAATTAGGTGCTTTAGAACATGACTACAGGCAAACAGCGATCACCGCCAATATCACGCCTGAGCGTGCTCACCAAGGCCGTGCATTTGAACGTTTTACCGACTCTGGCCCCATTGCTTTACTTCCGATGTCAGATAACCGCTGTAGCTTAGTGTGGACAGTTAAAACAGGTGATGAGGAAACCATACTTCAACTACCAGAGAGTGATTTTTTAGCACAATTACAAGATCGTTTTGGTTACCGACTTGGAAAACTCAAACACGTTGGTCAACGAAATAGTTATCCCCTCAAACTCATGCAAGCTGATCAGCCTATTCAACACCGTATTGTGCTTATTGGTAATGCTGCACATAGTCTTCACCCTATTGCAGGACAAGGATTTAATCTTGGATTACGTGACGTTGCAGCCTTAGCTGATGTGCTTGCAAGTCATGGAGGTGATTGTGGCGATCCACGCCTACTGCATGACTATTCACAGTGGAGACAAGAGGATCAAGATTCTGTTATTGATAATACTAATACCTTAGTCAATGTATTTAGTAACAATAATCCTCTTCTAGGCCATCTACGTGGTGCGGCTCTAACGCTAATTGATGCCTTACCCATCGCTAAACACGCTTTAGCTCACAAGAGTATGGGATTAAACAGAAAACAACCACGATTAGGTCGAGGGATAGCATTATGAGTACCCATTATGATGTCGTGATTGTTGGTGGCGGTATGGTTGGAGCAACATTAGCGGTTGCCTTAGCTGAGCAATCAACGTTGAATATTGCTATTGTTGAAGCATTTACACCTCAATTCATTACTGAGAGTGACAAGCCTGATTTGCGTGTTAGTGCACTTACCCGTGCTAGTGAGACTTTATTTAAGAACTTACAGATCTGGCAGCAGCTAATCCCCGGTCGAATAAGTCAGTTTACTGACATGGAAGTATGGGAAACGCAAGCAAGTACATTACACTTTGATAGTGCTGACATTGGTGAGCCACTGCTCGGTTATATCGTTGAAAACCGTCATATTCAACAAGCTTGCCTTGCTCGTTGCAAACAACTTAGTAATATCTCACTACTCTGCCCTGCCAAGCCGACCTCTCTATCAGAACAAAACCTAACACTTGAAAATGGCCAAGTACTTACAGCTGATTTAATTGTAGGTGCGGATGGTGCACGATCTCTACTTCGTGATTGGGCTAATATTGATACTCACGGCTGGGATTATCAGCAAACCGCTGTGGTATGTACTGTTACCACTGAAAACTCGCACCAGAAAACTGCATGGCAACGTTTCTTACCTGAAGGCCCCTTAGCCTTTCTACCTTTATCAAACCCAAATCAATGTTCGATTGTTTGGTCTAATTCAACCAAGGAAGCTGAACTTCTCTGTGACTTAGATGATGAGCGTTTTACTCATGCCATGTCAAAAGCTTTTGGCAATAAATTAGGTGATATTGTTACGATCAGTGAACGCGCCAAATTTCCTTTAAAGCTACGCCATGCTGATCATTATGTTGAAACAGGATTTGCTCTTGTCGGCGATGCAGCTCATACGATTCATCCACTGGCTGGACAAGGGGTTAATATCGGCCTGCTTGATGCTGCAACCCTAGCTGAAGTTGTATTAGATGCATATGAGAAAGGACGTAATATTGGAAGTCTACACACATTAAACAAGTATCAACGTCGCAGAAAAGGCGACAACCTTGCTATGCAAATGACAATGGATGCCTTCAAACGTGTATTTGGTAGTGAGTTAGCGCCTGTTCGTTGGGCAAGACGTTTCGGCTTGCAAGCTGTTAGTCAAAACAGTTTCTTGAAAAACATCTTTATGCATCAAGCATCAGGGCATCGTTTTGCAAACCCAAAGCTAACAAAGTAAACATAAGCCGCTCACACTAATGGTTAATGAACTTGTTCTTCGATATTTTGTTGCTGTATTGCTGCAGAGTCCTTAAGTAACTGTTCAACATCTTTCGCTTTATTTATCATGTCTGTTTGCTCTTTCCAGACATGATCTTGCTCAACTTTCTGAGTTTTATCTGAATCTGAACAAGCAGTCATTAAACATGCAAGTCCCACAATCACTACACATTTATACATTCCCTTCACTCCCGTGTTAAAACAACGCAGTAAAACTGTCTTTCTTTGTACTTTTAGCGCTAAATTGTACTTACTTTTCTAGTCAATCATATCATCAAAAAATTGATAACATGACTTGCCTGATTTTTTGGCAAAGTACATCGCCTTATCTGCTTTTTCAAGCATATTTTCAACGCTATCAGAATTTTGTGGAAACAGTGCAACGCCTATACTTCCTGTCACATGCGCCTCATTACCGTCAATATTCATTGGCACTGCTATTTCAGCTAATAACTTATCCAATAACCCCTTAATTTCACGATCATCTGTTAGGCCACCTAAGACAAGTACAAACTCATCACCACCAAGGCGAGATACCGTATCAACAGCACGTACAGTTCTCTGTAAGCGTTTAGCGATCTCAATTAATAATGTATCTCCGGCAGCATGACCCAAGTTATCATTCACAGTCTTAAAACCATCTAAATCTAAAAAACAAATAGCAATAGACTGCTCATTACGCTTGGCTTGAAAAATTGCTTGCTGCAAGCGATCTGAGAGTAATCTCCTATTAGGCAGGTTGGTTAACAAGTCATAATTAGCGGCCTGTTCTAGTGTTTGTTGGCGCAGAACGAGTTGCGACATACTTGAAAATACACCGACATAATTAGTGACGGTACCCTCCTCAGACTTAATCGCTGAATAAGTCAGCCATTCAGGTTCTTTGCGTCCGTTATCCGTTTCAACCCAGACTTCACCAATCCAATGACCGACTTCAATGAGCGCTTCGTTAATTTCTTCCCTCAATGGGTATTCATCTAATGAAGGTTTAAGATCATTAATATGTTTGCCTATTACTTGCTCATCATTTAATTTACATCTGGCAGAAAAAGCAGGATTATTCTCAATCACAATATGCTTTTCATCTGTTATGAAGATCGCTTCTAAAGAATCATCAATCACCTTACTCGTTAATTTCAACCTTGCTTGTGCTTTTTCTCGTGTTGCAATTTCTTTCATCAAAGAAAGTGTTCGTGCAGAGAGACTGTCATACATATTGAGAATAGTTTGGATCAATACCTGCATCGCACCATTCATTTGCTCGGTTGAGCTTACTTTTGCTTGTTCTATGGTTTCACCAGCTTGGACTGCCAACACAGCTTTAGACATTCTTTTATCAGAATCTAAAATATGGAATGCTAACCAGTGGGTAAGAAAAGATAAAATATCTTCCAATATATTTTCTAAATCGTCACCACTCTTATTCTCTTTAATATCCAGTACTTGGTTTAAAAAAGAGGCATGGGTATTTTCATGGCCTTCAACCCAATCATCACCGTCCAGGTACTGGTGCCATATCTTTTCTTCTGTTTCAAAGTGATAATATGCATACTCTTTTAGCTCGTCAAATATCCTACTCAGTGTAAGAGCATCAGATTTATACGCTATATGTCTCGCTAATACATTAATCAAATCCACCAATTTTTGGTGTTGTTGATCAATAATTTTAATCCCTGTTGCAAAGTTGTCATTCCATGGAAAGATTTCAGCTGTTTCTATCATATGACCTCAAGCAGAAGTGGAACTTTAAATTTTCATTATATAGGTAAAAAGACCATTGAAGCCGCTTTAACGACGACGGTTTTAATGAAACGACCTGATTTATGAGCAATAATTTCAGCCAGATTATCTTGCGTGGCAATCATTTGACCAATCAATCGTTGATAACTTAAGTTTCGTTGTTCATGTTCAAGACTATCACTCAAGATTAATAATTCACCTTGAATATTACGTTTTTCTGCCAACATCCATGCTGATATTTCAATATTTCGAGCACTGTTATAAAGCTTTTGCTCACTAATACTGGTTAGATAATAAAACTCTGTGTGATCATCATAAGATGACATTAACATTTTTCGTAAGCCAAAAATAAACGGTAAAATACGGTCTGTTCCTTGATATGTTTCGTCTAAGGAAATACGGACGATGTTATTAGGCGTCATCGTTGTCCACTGAGGATAACCACTGTTATGCGGTTGCGAAAAAAACAAATCTACACTTTCTTCTATCGTTCGTAGTTCTTTATCGTGACGCCCCGTAGGATTTCGTCGATATAACTTCAACATCAATTGTTTAAGATCGCTAATTACTGCTCGTTGATGAAGCTCAACAACCTCATTAATATCACTTTTTGCTAAACGTGATACGCCTGCATCATCAGGATCAGCAGCAACTACCTTTGGTTTTGTCTGAACACCTGAACATGCAACAAGCATCAAACAAATGCTGATAATAAAAAGTCTAAACAATCTCATCAAGATAGGTTTTCTCAGGTTGGTTTTGTATGTTGGCAATTTGATTATATTGCTGAATACCTTGAGGTACGGGTCTAAAGGTAGGTAATTCTTGCTGTGAGCTTGAAGAGACTTCGTCACTTGCAGAAAAAAAACGAACAAAGCGAGCTTGCTGTCCATCATTTACCGTTATTGACGCTTGAACAGTTTGAGCCTCATTTTTTACTTGAACGGATGCATCATCTTCTAGTTTAAAGCTTGGGCTGGCATCAATCGTAACTGGCTTACGTGTTTGCTCCTGAAGCTCTAATGGCTTCGGAGCAAAAGCAGTTGCAAGATGAGCACCGTTAATCTGCATTAACTATTTTCTTTAATTACCCGAATTTGCAGGCTTCGGCTTGCGACGTGGGGGATGTGAACGTTTTGGCTTCTGTCCACTATTATGCTTTTTGTGGCCTGGGAGTGGCGGTCTTTTTTCTGGCCGCTTAGCAGGTTTGGGTTGTTCTAACTGTTCATCTGATGCCGTTTCAACGGGAAGTTTATGTTTAATGTATTGCTCAATATCAGGCAATGAAAAGGCATAATCTTCACAGGCAAAACTAATTGCAACACCACTCGCACCTGCTCGTGCAGTACGACCGATACGGTGAACATAATCCTCAACATCTTGTGGTAAATCATAGTTAAACACATGACTCACTTCCGGGATATGTAATCCACGTGCTGCGACATCGGTAGCCACTAAAAATGGGAACTCTCCATCTTGGAAATGTTTGAGTAAACTTTCTCGTTTCTTTTGTGGCACATCACCTGATAACAAAGCGGCCTTATGGCCATTGCCTTCTAAAAATCCCCACACACGGTCAGCAGCACGTTTTGTATTTACAAACACAATACCTCGTGGCGGCTGAATTCGTTTGATCAACGCAAGTAGTAAAGGAATCTTTTCTTCATTTGCAGGGTAATAAACGCTCTCTTCAATACGATTACTGTCCACTCTTTCTGTTTTCACTTCAACCTTCTCGGGGTTGTTCATATGTTCATAGGCAAGTTCAGATACTTTGAAACTTAAGGTCGCAGAGAACAACATGCCTAAACGTTCTGATGGCGCAGGAACACGACGTAAGAAATAACGTACATCTTTAATAAAGCCTAAATCAAACATGCGATCGGCTTCATCTAATACCACCGCTTGAACTGATTTAAGATTAAATACACCTTGTTTATGATAATCAAGCAATCGACCGGGGGTGCCAATTAAGATATCAACACCCTCTGTAATCGCTGTTTTTTGTTTGTCATAGTCCTTACCACCATAAGCGACAACTATGCGCAAATTTGCATCCTTATTTAGTAGGATTGCATCTTTAGCAATTTGATTAGCTAGCTCTCTTGTGGGGGCTAGGATGAATGCCCGAGGTTGCTTTTTATCCCAATTTTTCGGAGGTTCTTGGGTTAATAAACGCTGAAAAGTGGCCAACAAAAAGGCAATCGTTTTACCCGTTCCTGTTTGCGCCTGCCCCGCTACATCTTGTCCTGCAAGTAACAGTGGCAGTGACTGTGCTTGAATCGGTGTACAAAATTCAAACCCCGCACTACGTAGACCATTTTGAAGCGTTTCATGTAAAGGTAATGACGAAAAAGCCTGTTCAGTTAGATGTGCACTCATAGAAATACTTGCATTACCTTTGATGATGATAAAAAATGTTACTCAATATTGGAATGTGAGTATAGCGTTTCAATGGCTTAGGGGCGAAGATTTAATGAAAATTGCTTCTTAAAATTACCACTGGAGAAAGAAACATGAGCGAAAACGTCACCCAAGTGACTGATGGCGACTTTGAAAGCCAAGTATTGCAATCTGACCTACCTGTATTAGTAGATTACTGGGCTGAATGGTGTGGTCCTTGTAAAATGATTGCTCCAATCTTGGAAGAAATCGGCACGGAATACGCTGGAAAACTAAAAGTCTGCAAGCTTAATATTGATGAAAATGCAGAAACACCACCACGCTATGGCATCCGCGGTATTCCTACCCTGATGTTATTTAAAGGTGGTGAAGTAGAAGCAACTAAAGTAGGCGCTTTAACTAAATCACAATTAGCTGCATTTTTAGATAGCAATATCTAAATCACATTAAGGTTTTCTAATTCCGAAAGCCTTATGTAAAAAATCACTAAAACACTGGGCATGTTGATCATGTTCAGTGTTTTTCTGTCTATACACCTCTTAACTTTGTAGAAAACCTGAATGGATGTTTCTGAATTACTTAATGATCTAAACAAACCCCAACGTGAAGCTGTCGCAGCACCATTAGGCCACGCTCGAATTCTGGCAGGGGCAGGCAGTGGTAAAACACGTGTTTTAGTTCATCGTATATCATGGCTTATTCAAGCTGAAAACTTATCTCCTGCCAACATTCTTGCGGTTACTTTTACCAATAAAGCGGCTAAAGAGATGCGCGCTAAGATTGAAGATAATCTTGGTTATCCTATTGGTGGCATGTGGGTGGGTACATTCCATGGTTTAGCACATCGTCTATTACGATCTCATTGGAAAGAAGCAGACTTACCACAAAGCTTTCAAATTCTTGATAGTGATGATCAGCTTCGCATGCTGAAACGTATTATTCGTGGCATGGAACTCGATGATGCTGATTGGCCTGCCAAACAAGCACAATGGTATATAAACGCTCAAAAAGATGAAGGCTTACGCTCACAACATATTCAAGTGGGCAATGATAAATACTCGCAGACAATGTCTTCGATTTATCAAGCGTATGAACAAGCATGCCAACGAGCAGGTGTTATTGATTTTGGTGAAATTTTATTACGAAGTCATGAACTATGGTTAAAACGTCCTGATATTCTTGCTAGCTATCAGCAACGCTTCCAACAAATTTTAGTTGATGAGTTCCAAGATACCAATGCCATTCAATATGCATGGTTACGTTTGCTTGCAGGAGAGACAGGCCACTTATTTATTGTCGGTGATGATGATCAATCCATCTATGGTTGGCGTGGTGCTAAAATTGAGAATATTCAGAAATTCCATCACGACTATGATCAAGCTAGTTCAATTCGATTAGAACAAAACTACCGCTCAACGGGTAATATTCTTGCTGGTGCCAATGCCGTTATTGCTAATAATAGTGAACGTCTTGGCAAAGAACTTTGGACAGACGATCAAGATGGCAAACTTATCCAAATTTATAATGCGTATAACGAACGCGATGAAGCGGGCTATTTAGTTGCACAAATTAAAACGGCTGTTGATGCAGGTGAAAAACGTGCGGATCATGCTGTGTTGTATCGTTCTAATGCCCAATCACGCATTATTGAAGAAGCCTTAATGCAAGCCAATATGCCTTACCGTGTATATGGTGGTTTACGCTTTTTTGATCGAGCAGAAATTAAAGATGTTTTATCATATTTACGACTTGTCGCAAACCGCAATGATGATGCCGCTTTTGAACGCGTGGTCAATACGCCAACACGAGGTATTGGAGCAGCAACACTCACCCAAGTTCGTCAGTATGCCCGCGAGCAAAATAAAACGATGTGGCAAGCCTGTATTGAATTACTTGAAGCCAAGTTCTTTGCTGCTCGTGCCGGTAATGCGCTAACAGGGTTTCTAAACTTAATCGATTCTTTAACACCTGAAGATGACAGCATGCCTTTGCAAGAGCTCACCACTTTGGTTATTGATGAAAGTGGTTTACGCGCTCATTTTGCCAAAGATACGACTGAGAAAGGTCAAGGTCGTATTGAAAACTTAGATGAATTAATTAATGCGACGCGTACATTCGAAAAACCTGAAGATGAAGATGATGTCGACCTGCCCGTTCTCGATTCTTTTTTATCACATGCCGCATTAGAAGCCGGTGAAAATCAAGCTGATCAATGGGAAGACTGTGTACAACTGATGACACTTCACTCTGCTAAAGGCTTAGAGTTTCCTGTCGTATTTATGGTCGGTATGGAAGAAGGTCTATTCCCCGGTCAAAAAAGCAGTGATGATCCTGCTCGTTTAGCTGAAGAGCGTCGTCTTTGTTATGTTGGTATGACACGGGCAAGAACGACACTCTATTTAATGCATACAGAGTCACGATTCTTATATGGACAAGAAATGGAGCCTCGCCCTTCTCGATTTTTAAAAGAAATCCCTGAAGATAGAGTAGAAAAGATTCGAGCACGTAAAAATATTGTGACTAGTGGAAGCCCAAGCTTTGAAGCGCCTAAACATAGCACTAGCATTAACGAAACAGGTTTTAACCCAGGTCAGCAAGTGCATCACCATAAATTTGGAGCTGGCACGGTGATTGATACTGAAGGTGCAGGTAAAAGTGCCCGTGTACAAGTCAATTTTAAACATGCAGGCAGTAAATGGTTAGTGACTGCTTATGC
>Ga0209495_1000775_pt1 | contig 23526 bp, 21 predicted proteins | sample EN1Hudsemesocosm_FD_184629 | JGI IMG/M metagenome (GOLD analysis project Ga0209495, IMG submission 184629) | Methane-oxidizing microbial communities from mesocosms in the Hudson Canyon - EN1E Hudson Canyon (SPAdes) (version 2) | ecosystem: Environmental > Aquatic > Marine > Cold seeps | place... | reverse complement strand
CAGTTAGGACAACAGTCGTTATTAGAAGCAAGTGCTAGTGAAGCTGCTGCTTTTTATAATACAGCTGTGCCTGTTCGCACTACACAATTAAAGCGACGTTCTGACTATCTCGCCACTAAATTGCTTGATCGTGATGTTGATGTGTCTCCTAGTTTTGAGCAGGCAGTTTGCTTAGCAAGCCGAATGACGCAGCTATTAGAGGTATTACCTGGTGGCGTCGTCGTACTCAATGGCGATGGTATTGTTCAACAATGTAACTCTGCTGCAATGAGTCTATTGGGTGAAGCTATTGAAGGTGAGCAGTGGACTAATATTATCGAGGTCGCTTTCAAGCCATGGGTGAAGCTATTGAAGGTGAACAGTGGACTAATATTATCGAGGTCGCTTTCAAGCCACAGCTGAATGATGGCCATGATATATCATTGGCAGATGGTCGTGTAGTTCACATTTCTACTAGCCCCTTACAAGGTGAGCCTGGTCAAATAATCTTATTGCAAGATGTTACTGAGACTCGTCAGTTACAACAAAAAGTCTCCCATTTACAACGATTATCCGCGATGGGTGAAATGGCCGCTCGTTTAGCACACCAAATTAGAACCCCTTTATCTTCAGCACTACTTTATGTCGCGCCTCTACTCAAGGATGAGACTGACAGTCAATTAAAACAACGTTTTGCTAAACGCTTGCACAATAGTATTAGCCATATGGAACGGCTGGTAAAAGATATGTTGGCTTTTTCACGTGGTGATATGGCGGAGACTGAACCTGTTTTATTAGCTGAGTTATTAAGTAATGTTGAACAGCAATTTATCACTCATCCTGAGGCTGAACAATATAATCTAGAAACACATAATACAGTTCGTGATGCCTATGTTTACGGTAGTAAAGATGCATTGACTAGTGCATTGAATAACCTTGTTAATAATGCACGCTTAGCCTGTGAAGATGGTGGTGAAATTACTATCTTTGCTGATCTGATACAAGATGACGGGACAGACTATATTGAAATAAGTATTGAAGATAATGGGGTGGGGATTGCGAAAGCAGACCAAGATAAAGTAATGACCCCTTTTTATACGACTCGCTCAGCAGGAACGGGATTAGGTCTTGCTGTGGTTAAATCCATCGCCAAGGCACATAAAGGTGAACTATGGTTTGAAAGCGATGAAGGTGAGGGCAGTACATTTTGTTTACGCCTGCCTATGTATCAATCTGCCGATCAATTTACGCTGTCAGCACAAAAGAAGTAAGGAACAAGGAATATGAATAAATCAACTATTTTAGTCGTCGAAGATGATGCCGATTTACGCGGTGCACTCTGTGATACTTTGGAGTTGGCAGGTTATGACGTGTCATCGGCAGATCAAGGACAAGGTGCCTTAGATAAGATGGCTAATGAGCAATTTGGTTTGTTGTTAACAGATCTCCAAATGAAGCCGATGAATGGCCATACTCTGCTGAAAAAAGCCAAACAGATGACACCTGATTTACCCGTATTGCTAATGACTGCCTACGGTACAGTTCAAGGTGCTGTTGAAGCAATGCATGAAGGGGCAAGTGACTATTTAATTAAACCCTTTGAAGCAGATGATTTATTAGAGCGAGTACAACGCTATATCAGAACAACATCTGTAAACGATGATATGGTTGCAGTAGATAAAAGCTCACGTGATTTATTAACGCTATCGCGACGAGTCGCTGATGCCGATGCAACGGTATTAATTAGTGGTGAAAGTGGAACAGGTAAAGAAGTACTTGCTCGCTTTTTACATCAGAATTCTATTAGAAACGAAGGCCCTTTCGTAGCGATAAACTGTGCTGCAATTCCTGAGAACATGCTTGAAGCTACTCTTTTTGGTTATGAAAAAGGGGCCTTCACGGGTGCACTTCAAGCCTATGCAGGTAAGTTTGAACAAGCTCATCAAGGGACGATTCTTTTAGATGAGATCTCAGAAATGGATTTAGGGCTTCAGGCTAAGTTATTACGAGTGTTACAAGAAAAAGAAGTTGAACGTATCGGTGGTCGTAAGCTTATTTCACTCGATGTTCGTGTCTTAGCAACAACCAATAGACTGTTGCGAGAAGAAGTGTCGGCAGGTAAATTCCGTGAGGATTTATACTACCGCCTCAATGTATTTCCACTACATTTATTACCATTAAGAGAGCGTACGGATGATATTTTGCCATTATCGCAGCAATTGATTGGACGTCATTGTCGTCAGTCTGAGCGATTAGTGCCAGAATTTAGTGCCTGTGCTAAAAAATCTTTATTAGGCCATAAATGGCATGGCAATGTGCGAGAGCTTGATAATGTATTACAACGTGCATTGATTCTCCAGCCTGGCCACAGGATCACAGCTAAAGATCTTGCATTTGAATCCATGTCATCTGAGATTGCTTCTGAACAAAATATTGACGCAGAGGGAGACATCCATCAACTTAGTGATGATTTACGCAGTCATGAGCAACGCCATATTCTTGATGCCCTAGTGAAGAATAACTGCAGTAGAAGGACTACAGCAAAGGATCTTGGTATAAGTGAGCGGACACTTCGGTACAAGTTGTCACGGTTTAGAGAAGAAGGTATTGAGATTCCAGAGAAGATTGGCAAGAAGTCTGCATAAGCTTAGTTAACAAGATTTATGAATGGAGATGACCATGATCAATGCAATAGACCCAAATCAGTTATTAACTCAAATGCGGGCCGCTCAAGCTCAAGCTACACAACAAGTAAACATTGCTGTTCCTGCACAAGGTCAAGCTAATGAAGGTGTTAATTTTTCTGGCTTAATGAAGTCAGCTGTTGATCAGGTTAATGAAACTCAACAAGCATCAAGTAAATTAAAAACAGCATTTGAGATGGGCGATCCTAATGTAAGCTTGGCTGATGCCATGATTGCTTCACAAAAAGCATCGGTTGCCTTTCAAGCTACACTTCAAGTTCGTAATAAGTTAGTCCAAGCCTATGAAGAAGTAATGAGAATGAGCGTTTAACATGTTAGCGAATTTATATTTTTCTCCATCACAGCGTTGTTTTTGTACTCAAATGTTCACATTTCCTGTGCAAAACTGCCTTATTATGAAGAAAAATATAAACACGAAAAACATGTTAAATACAGTTGTTTTTGCTCAAAGATAAAGAAGAATAAATTATGGAAAACGTACCCGCTACAATGAACCCAGCCACTGGGCTTCCATTACCAACAACACCATTAGGTGCGATGCAATCTAATATGTCTCGTCAGCCTATAATGAAACAAGTGGGTTTTTTATTAGCAATCGCTGCCAGTATTGTTTTGGGTGGTTATGTCTTAAACTGGTCTCAAACACCTAATTACCAAGTATTGTTTTCAGGTATGCAGCCAATTGAATCATCTGAAGTGGTGGCGATACTACAACAATCTAATATTGATTATAAATTAGATCCAAGTACTGGCGCTTTATTAGTGCCAACATCAAAAGTACAAGGTTTACGATTGAAATTAGCAGCGGAAGGTTTGCCACGTAGCTCATCACAAGGCATGGAGATGTTGAATGAAGAGCAAGGATTTGGCACTAGCCAATTTGTTGAAAGAGCACGTTATCAGCGTGCGATGGAAGAAGAACTTTCTCGTTCAATCTCAGAAATATACAGTGTTCATAGTGCTCGTGTTCATTTAGCTACACCAAAACAGTCGGTGTTTGTACGTGAGCGGAAATCACCTACTGCATCAGTAATTGTCAACCTTTATGCAGGGCGAAACCTTGACCGAGGTCAAGTGTCTGCCATTACTCATATGGTGTCATCATCTGTGCCTAATATGGCAAGTAAAGATGTCACAGTTGTCGATCAAAAAGGTAAACTTTTAACGCATGGCGATCGTGAAGAAGGTGTTGCAATGAGTGATAGTCAAATGCAATATTCTCAGAAATTAGAGCAACGTTATATTAGACGTATAGAAGATATACTCTCACCAATTGTAGGTCTTGATGGTGTTCGTGCACAGGTCGTTGCTGAAGTAGACTTTACCATTACCGAACAAACTCAGGAACGATATAACCCTGATTTAGCAGCTGTTCGTAGTGAACAGGTTCAAGAAGATAATCGAGTGGGCGCCAATGGTGCTAGTGGTGTTCCAGGTGCACTAGCTAATCAACCTCCGGGTGGAGGTGTTGCACCTGAAGTTGCTGTGTCGGAAGAAGGTGTAGCAACTACAACACAACAAGCAGGCAGTTCTCATAAAAGTAGTACTCGTAATTTTGAATTGGATCGAACAATTAGCCATACTCGTTTAGCACCCGGTTCAGTAAGACGTTTGAGTGTTGCTGTGTTGGTTGATGAGCGCCACACTCTTGATACTGAAGGCAATGTGGTTTCTACACCATTGACTGAAGGTGAAATGACAAGAATTAATGCGCTAGTGATGGATGCGATTGGATTTAATACAGCACGGGGAGATAGTTTAAATATAGTCAATGCACCATTTGTTGTGCCGGTATCTGCAGAACCATTACCTGAGCTAGCTATTTGGCAGCAAGCCTGGGTATGGGATGTTGCTAAACAAGGATTAGGAGCACTATTAGTGTTATTCTTAGTGTTCGGCGTGATAAGACCAGCATTTAAAGATATGAATAAAGTACCCGTTACAGAGGCTGGTCAAACTGGTGCTGATGGAATGACTCCGCAACAGGCCTTAGCGGCTGGTGGTGGTGCAAGCACTGACGATATCACAAAAATAACGACGGGTTCTGAAACGATGGAAGCACAAATGGATAATGTTCGTAGCTTAGTGCAACAAGATCCTGCTCTAGTTGCTCAAGTAGTTAAAAACTGGACCGCGAGTGAAGCATAATGGCCGAAGAAGTTAGAAAATTAACAGGTGCTGAAAAAGCTGCAGTCTTTCTACGATCACTAGGTGAAGCGGAAGCGGCAGAAGTACTTAAACATATGAACCCTAAAGAGGTTCAAAAAGTGGGTCAGACAATGGCTACTTTGACCAATGTTACCCGTGAAGAAGTTCAAGAAGTCCTAGATACCTTCGTAACGACTGTTGAAGAAGAAACAGGTTTAGGTATTGGCTCTCATGACTATGTCCGCAAAATGTTGGTGGGTGCATTAGGTGAGGACAAAGCGGGTAATTTACTTGATCGTATTTTATCAGGTGGTAACACCTCTGGCTTAGAGCAATTAAAATGGATGGATGCACGAGGCATTTATGAAATCATTCGTTTAGAACATCCACAGATTATTGCCATTGTTTGTTCATTCTTAGAACCCGATCAATCAGCAGCTGTTTTAGGGCTTTTTCCTGAGCGAGATCAAGCCAATGTTATATTACGAATTGCGACTTTAGATGGTGTTCAGCCAGCAGCGCTAACAGAGTTAAATGAAATCTTAGAAAAACAATTTAGTGGTAGCACTGGTGGTCAAACAATGACTGTCGGAGGCATGAAAACCGCTGCAGATATTCTTAACTTTGTTGAAGGTAGTGTTGAAGCAACTATCATGGACTCTATTAAAGAAACTGAACCAGATTTGGGACAGGGAATCGAAGATCTTATGTTTGTCTTTGATAACCTTATTGATGTTGATGATCGAGGCATGCAAACATTAATGCGTGAAATTCAATCTGATCAATTACAACTTGCTCTGAAAGGGGCTGATGAAGCATTACGAGAAAAATTCCTTGGCAATATGTCTCAGCGTGCTGCTGAAATGTTGCGTGATGATTTGGAAGCAATGCCGCCTGTCCGGTTGAGTGATGTTGAAGGAGCACAAAAAGGTATTCTTACTGTTGCACGAACACTATCTGATAAAGGTGAGATCCAGTTAGGTGGAGGTGGTGGAGATGACTTCGTCTAAGGATGAGTTAGTTACTCAGCAATCTGATGTTATTTCATCAGATGAGATTGCTGCGGTATATGAACGTTGGGAAGCACCTAGCATGGTATCTGTCACAGATATTGAAGAGGGACAGGGACCGCTCACCGTTAAAGATTTCGAAAGACTGCAAAAAGAAGCTGAAGAAGAAGGTTATAAAGTTGGATTCGAAAAGGGTCATGAAGCTGGCCAAAAAGCAGGCTTAGAAGCTGGTCAGCAACAAATTAACCAGAAAATTGCGACTTTACAGCAAATAATGACAACATTAAACACACCATTATTAGACTTAGATCAAGAGGTTGAAGATGATTTGATCTCTCTGGTGATGACAATGACACGTCAACTAGTTCGTCGAGAATTAAAAACCCAACCTGAACATGTGATTGGTGCTGTTCGAGCAGCCATGGCTGTTTTACCTATTAATGACCGAAAATTAAAAATACACTTACATCCACAAGATGTTGAACTTGTTAAAACCGGCTTATCTATTGAAAATGAAGATTCCAATTGGCAATGGCTTGAAGATCCTTTGTTAACACGTGGTGGTGTAAAGTTGGTTACAGCGAATACGACAGTTGATGCTACCGTTGAGGCACGCTTAAGTAGTGTTATCAATAAGCTGTTAGGTGAGGAACGCAGCGATGATATCAGCGAGTGAAGACTCACACCGCACAGCGAACTTGCGGAAGAAATTAAAAGAATATCAGCAGCGTCTAGATCAAGACCCAGCAGAAGTACTTATTGTAGAGGGTCGTTTAACTCGTATGGTAGGTTTGACTCTGGAAGCCGTTGGTTTCCAAGCACCTATTGGTAGTCGATGTGAAGTTCAAGGGGTGGGAGGCAAACCAATAGAAGCTGAAGTCGTGGGCTTTTCTGGGGAAACTTTATATCTTATGCCGACAGGTGAAACACGAGGTTTAGTACCTAATGCTCGTGTTCGGCCATTAAGAAGTGACTCTCAAGTACCTGTTGGTGAAGAATTATTAGGCCGTGTTGTTGATGGCGCATGCAAACCTCTTGATGGCAAAGGTCCTTTAAATGTTAAAGACCGAGTCCCTCTTCATGGTGTACCAGTTAATCCTTTAGCCCGTTCTCCCGTTCGCCAGCATTTAGATGTCGGTGTCGAAGCGATTAATGCCTTACTTAGTGTTGGTCGTGGTCAACGAATGGGCTTATTTGCCGGTAGTGGTGTGGGTAAAAGTGTTTTACTTGGCATGATGACTCGCTTTACCGAGGCTGATGTAATTGTGGTGGGGTTAATTGGCGAACGTGGTCGAGAAGTTAAAGAGTTCATAGAAGATATCTTAGGTCATGAAGGCTTAGAGCGAGCTGTAGTGGTTGCTTCACCCGCCGACCATTCTCCTTTAATGCGTTTACATGGCGCTATGCTGGCGACTAGTATTGCAGAGTATTTCCGTGATCAAGGCAAACAAGTCTTATTATTGATGGATTCATTAACCCGTTATGCTCAAGCACAACGTGAAATTGCCTTAGCGATCGGTGAACCTCCTGCAACTAAAGGTTATCCACCTTCAGTTTTTTCTTTATTACCTCAACTTGTTGAACGAGCAGGTAATGGGCCTAAAGGTGGTGGTGCGATAACAGCAATTTATACTGTATTGACGGAAGGGGATGATCAGCAAGATCCTGTTGCTGATGCGGCAAGAGCCATTTTAGATGGTCATATTGTATTATCACGTCGATTAGCTGAGGCAGGACAATATCCTGCGATTGATGTGGAAGCCTCTATCAGTCGAGTGATGCCACAAATTGTATCTGCAGAGCACTTGCAGCAAGCACAAAACTTTAAACAAGTATTTGCTACCTATCGACAAAACCAAGATTTAATTAATATTGGTGCCTATGCGCCAGGAAGTGATCTTAATATTGATGAAGCGATTACTTTGTATCCAAGTTTACAGGCTCTGATTAAGCAACCAATGAATGAGGCGGTTAATTGGCAGCAAAGTTTGACTGACTTGCAGCAAACAATGCAGCAACCTGTGAATCAAAATGCCAATATGATGAATCCCATGACCATTAATCAAGGTCAGAATACGTTTTAATAAGGGGATATCAGTTTCTGAAATCTGATAATCTAAGCAAATGAAACGATCTAAAAGACTTACACCTGTTGTCGATATTGCAGCTAAAGAAACTGAGGCAGCCTTAACCAAGGTGGGCCAAGCAAATAACGCATGGGTACAAGATAAACATCAATTAGAAGAACTACAGCGCTATAAAGGTGAATATCTGGCTAAATTTAGGCAAGGTGATACCTTGGTGATGAGTGCTCAAAAAGTCTTAGAATTACGTAGCTTCTTGGTGCAGCTCGATCAAGCTATCCAAGCTCAGGACTATCAAGTAAAAGAGCGTTATCTTGTGTTAGAGCAACAACGATTAGTTTGGCAGCAAGCTCGTAGTAAAGAGCAAGCGATGGAGTCACTTGTTGAACGATATCAAGATGAAGAGTTACATGCAGAATCACGTCAAGAGCAGTTAGAAAATGATGAGCGGAATACCTCTCAATGGCTTCGTCGCCCACCCCGATAAGAACCTATTAAAGCTCATTGAAATCGAGGTTGTGCTGTCTAAGTATTGCCATATTCAATCACTCAATTTATCTGGCATGGTCTCTGCATTATTGAGATTGAAATGCTTAAATAGGATGAGTTATTTACTAGAGTTGAAATGTGGAAAATCAAGCTGTAATGGGATTTGAGCCAGACAATAGCCATCAGTCTTATCAGTAAGAAAAGCATATTAATTTGGTAAAAGGTCATTATAAAGCGGCAAAAATAGCCGGTTCACTTTTGAATGATACGCAGTAAGTATTGACTGAGAGATAGGGAAGTAGCTTAGCAATGTATCATGAATACTTTAGACGTTATTAAAACGTGTTTAGGTTTAGGTTTGGAGTAGGTAATGGAAGATAGTGATGTAACGGTAATTGAATGTGGTGACGCATTAGGCATTGCAGATGTTGGCGATTTATATGCGGAGCTATTAATAAAATTAGCCGAAGGTCATATTGTTCATTTTGATGTGAGTCAAATCGAACGTATTGATGCGGCAGCATTACAAGTTCTTTATGCTTATTCTAAAGAGGCTGAAAAACAAGGCCATAGTTTGCCGTGGAACTCACCAAGTGAGGCATTTATACGAAGCGTAAACCTTTTAGGTTTGGCAGAACGAATGAATATAGAACACAATACTGTTGAGAAATCTCAATAGGGTTTGCATTAGGCTCAATATTTCAAGATTAGAGCATAAGTAAAAGTAATAACGCGACATATTTAAAGTGTCAGTAATATAGAGGTAGTAGTGGCATGGCAAAAATTTTGGCAGTGGACGACTCAGCTTCAATGCGCCAAATGGTGTCTTTTACTTTAAAAGCAGCCGGTCATACGGTGATGGATGCTGAAGATGGACATCAAGCATTGAATATCGCAAAAACACAATCGTTTGATCTGGTTCTGACTGATGTGAATATGCCAATTATGGATGGATTGACATTAACTAAAGAATTACGAACTTTAGCTGATTATCGCTTTACGCCGATTTTGATCTTAACGACAGAAGCAGGTAAAGATAAAAAACAAGAAGGACGTGCTGCTGGTGCAACGGGTTGGTTAGTAAAACCATTTAATCCAGACCAATTGTTAGCGACGATTAAAAAGGTGTTGGATTAAATCTCTATGCTTATTAAGCAGGAGGTGACGATATGTTTGTAGGAGGGTTACGCTCTAAATGTAGTGGGAAAAAGCGATGAGTATTGATATTTCACAATTTCACGATGTATTTTTTGAGGAGAGTTTCGAAGGCCTTGATGCTATGGAAGCGGGTCTACTGGATTTGAATGTCGGTGCTGTTGATCTCGAAACTATTAATACTATTTTTAGAGCTGCACACTCGATCAAAGGCGGAGCAGGTACTTTTGGTTTTATACCTGTGTCTGAGTTCACCCATGTCATGGAAGCAATTCTGGATGAAATGCGTAATGGTGAGCGTGAAGTTTCAACGCTGTCAATAAACCTTTTATTAGAGTCTGTTGATGTCTTACGTGAAATGTTGACAGCAGTACAACAAAAAACAGCCACGGACGATGGACGTATTGCTGACACCCGTCAGAAATTAGAGGCGATGAAGGCTGATGAGTTTGAAGAGCCAGAGCTAGTTAAAGTTCAAGTAGAAGCAGTTACAGAGAGTAAAGATCTAGGTTGGAAAATTAATTTCAATCCACACCAACATTTATTGCAAACAGGCAATGATCCTGTTCGTATGTTGCGTGAATTGGGTAGCTTAGGTGAACTAACAACTGAAGTAAATGATAGCAAGTTACCTCCTTTTTCTGATTTCGAGCCTGAAGATAGTTACCTTTCATGGACGTTAACTTTGCTTGGTGATATTCCGAAAGAAGAGGTAGACGAGATATTTGAATGGGTTGATGAAGATTGCGATCTAACTATTGAATCCATCAAGGCGCCTGTTAAAGGGCCGACAAGAGTTGAAATAATGGTTGCTGCTTTAGATAAACATGATGTAGTTAGTGTTGAATTTACGCCAGAACCAGAATCAGAACCAGAATTTTCTACAACCGAGTCAGTGGTGGATGAGACACCCGTTGTGGCAGTTGATATTGAGGAAACTCAATCCATAGAAGCCACCCTACCAGTAGAAAAAACAACGACAAAGTCTAAAATAGCGACACCAGCAGCAAGTTCTATTCGTGTTAGTACTGACAAAGTTGATTCACTGATTAATTTAGTTAGTGAGTTAGTTATTACTCAATCAATGTTAAGTCAGATTGGCGAACATTTCACACCTAAAATGTTACCTCAATTAATTGATGGTTTAGCTCAGTTGGAGCGTAACTCTCGTGAAATGCAAGAAGGTATCTTGAGGATCAGGATGTTACCTATTAGCTTTGCCTTTAATCGATTCCCTCGATTAGTGCATGACATGAGCGATAAAACGGGTAAAAAAGTTGAACTAAAATTAACAGGTGAGCAAACCGAGCTTGATAAAAGCGTGATGGAAAAAATTGGTGACCCACTTGTACATCTTGTTCGAAACTCATTGGACCATGGTATAGAAATGCCTGAAGTTCGTTTGGCTGCTGGCAAAGCTGAAACAGGATTGTTACAGCTAAAATCTTATCATCAAGGTGGCAATATCATTATTGAGATTCATGATGATGGTGCCGGTTTAAATGAAGACAAAATTTTGGCTAAAGCAATAGAGAAGGGGCTCGTTGATGCTTCTGATGAGTTAAGTCCAGAAAAAATCCATGATCTCATTTTCTTACCAGGTTTTTCGACAGCTGAAGAGTTGACGGATATCTCTGGTCGTGGTGTGGGAATGGATGTCGTTAGGAAAAACATCGATAGTCTTGGCGGTAGTGTAGAGGTAGTCTCAAACCGAGGTGAAGGCTCGGTCTTTACCATCAGACTACCATTGACATTAGCCATTATTGATGGGCAAACAATCCGAGTTGCGGGTGAAAACTACATTATTCCACTAGTTTCAATTATTGAGACATTGGAGATAAAAACAAGTGAGATCAAACTAGTTTCTGGTAAGGGTGAATTATATCCATTGCGTGATGAATATGTCCCTATTATAAGATTGTATGATGTATTCAATTTAGATCCACATATAACTGATTTGGAAGAAGGCTTATTAGTTATTGTTGAGGGTGAAGGTCAGAGGGTAGGCTTATTTATTGATGATTTATTGGGTCAGCAACAAGTTGTTATAAAGAGCTTAGAAACGAATTACCGCAAAGTGAAGGGGGTCTCAGGGGCGACTATATTAGGCGATGGTACTGTTGCTTTGATTCTTGATGTACCAGGTTTAATGGCTTTGTATCGTGACCCTTCACTAGCATTGTTCGTGAACCATAATCGAGCAGCCTGAGGAGGGAAGCAATGAGTGAAATCCAACAGGTGAACGAAACATTAGAATTAATCACTTCCATTGATGATGGTTCAGAGCAGTATTTAAGCTTTTTCTTGGGCGAAGAAGAATATGGCGTAGAAATTCTTCGAGTACAAGAAATTAAAGGATGGGCTCAAGTGACCCATATTCCAAATTCTCCACCCTATTTGTGTGGCGTGTTAAACCTTCGTGGAACGATTGTACCGATCGTAGATTTACGATTACGTTTTGATATGCCAAAAAAACAATACACAGCAACAACAGTCGTCGTAGTTCTAAAAGTAGAAGGGGTAACACAGCGTACCGTGGGTATTGTTGTTGATAGCGTTTCTGATGCACACAATGTTGTGCCAGAAGAGATCAAAGCAACGCCTGATTTTGGTTCAAATGTCAGCACAGAGTTTATTAGCGGTTTAGTGACCTTAGAAGATAACAATATGATGATGATCTTAAATATTGATCGTTTATTAAGTGTAGAGGCCTTGGGTTAGCCCAAGGAATGACGAAAATGACACGAATTATTGCCATAATGAACCAAAAAGGAGGCGTCGGTAAAACGACGACTACGATTAATCTTGGTCATGCTTTGGCTAGAGCAGGAAAAAAAGTCATCTTATTGGATATGGATCCGCAAGGTCAAGTTGCGACGGGCTATGGTTTAGAGAATAAGCAAGGAGGCTTAGATCTGGTCCTACTTGATGGTGTTTCTATAGATGAAACGATCATTCCTGCTAGGGATAATTTAGACATCATTCCTGCTGGAACACGGCTAGCTGATTTTGAGCATCTCTCTACCGGTGGTTTATCGCGTGGGCACAAATTAAGACTCGCCATCGCAGGGTCATCACTTAAAGAACGTGATTTTGTGTTGATTGATTGTCCACCCTCGTCGGGTTTATTAGGAATTAACGCCATGTTTGCCGCGGATGAATTATTAATACCTGTTTCGGGCGACTATCTTTCTTTACAAGGCTTATCTCGGATGATGCAAATTCTAAAAAGTGCAGAATCATTGTCGGGGAAAAATGCCGTTAAGTTATGGTTAGTGACAACAAGAATGCAAATGAGACGACGACTGACGAAAGAAGTCAGAAACAAAGTGTTGAAGTATTTCCCAACGCGAGTATTTCAAACCGTTATTCGTGAAAATGTGTCTTTGGCCGAATGCCCAAGTTTCGGAAAAACAATATTTGATTACAAGATGTCGAGTGCAGGTGCAGAAGATTATCAGTCCTTAGCACTCGATTTATTACAAGGGAGAACCAGCTAATGGCTGAGAAAAAAACACCAATGGGCGATGACCCATTAGCGTGGTTAGCAGAGGGGGATGAAAGTAATGCTCCAGCTCTTCCAACAGGAAAGAAAACTCGGACTCGCCGTGCTAGTGCACGAAGACCAGTAGAAAAAGTGAAATCGACAGCCCAATTATTAGAGGAAAGCTTTGCTGTTCTGGTTCCTCAAGGTGGTGAGTTTGCTATACGATTTTATGAAAGGTTGTTTTCGGAAAATCCTGAGCTAGCGCTACTGTTTGATGGTATTTCGATTAAAGGTCAGCAGAAAAAGTTGCTAGCATCATTAGTATTGCTAGTACAAAACCTACACAAACCTGAGGTCTTAAAAGATTATTTAATGGGTTTGGGATCGAGACATGTTCAATATGGTGTCACCGTTGAGCACTATCAACTATTTTTAGATAATTTATTAGCAGTATTAGAGGAGTTTATAGGTGGGCTCTGGACTGATGAAGTAGAAAAAGCATGGGTTAATACGCTAGAAACAGTGACAACAATAATGCTAGCAGCCTACGGAGTGACGGAGACAGATGAAATGGCGATAACTAAGCAAGAAGTAGAATATGAAGAAGTCGTAATGCGATCAGCATTTGATGGTTCAAGTACTGCTTTAATGATGTGTGATAAAGACCTTGTCATTACTTATGTTAACCCTGCTGTGGTGAGACTATTAACTAACCGTATTACTGAATTACGCAAAGTATTTCCAGCTCTCGATCTCAAGAATATTGTGGGTACGTGCATTGATGATTTCCATCAAAACCCTTCTTTACAACGAAGAGTTTTGGCCGATCTTAATAATTTACCCTATAACAACCAATTTCAGTTATTAGATATACATTTTGATTTGACGGCAACAGCCATTCTTGATGCAGATGGTCATTATATGGGGAATATGGTTGAGTGGCGTGATATTACAGAGCAGAAAAAACGAGAAATCGAGTCAGCAAATACAATTGCAGCATATGACAGTCAATTAACTGCAATTGATAAAGCGATGGGTGTGATTAGTTTTGCAATGGATGGCACCATCATCGATGTCAATGATAACTTCCTCAATTCAGTGGGATATGCACGTGAGGAGCTGATTGGCCAACATCATCGACTATTCGCCGAGCCTAGTTTAGCTAAAAGTCCTGAATATTCTGAGTTTTGGGCGGAGTTAAATCGAGGTAAGTTTGATTCCGGCGAATATAAACGTATTGGTAAAAATGGCAAGGAAATCTATTTACAAGCATCATATAATCCTATTTTAGACATAGATGGGAAGCCACTTAAAGTAATTAAATATGCTGCTGATATTACGGAGCAGAAAATTTTACAAATCACTGTAGAAAAAGTCATGATAGACACAATGAAAGTGATGAAATCTTTGTCTCTGGGTGATTTAACATTAACGCTTGAGGGTGAATATGAAGGTGAATTCGCCCTGCTGCAAACAGCGATTAATGAAACAGTTATTAAGCTGAGTCAAACGGTTCAAGATATTAATGAAGCTACTGTTAGTATTTCTACTGCAGCCTCTGAAATTTCTGCAGGTAATATTGATTTAAGTCAGCGTACTGAAGAGCAAGCGACATCACTAGAAGAAACAGCATCTAGTATGGAAGTGTTAACCACTACGGTTCGTCAAAATTCTGATAATGCATGGCAAGCTAATCAGTTGGCTACATCAAGTCGAGAACAGGCTGAAAAAGGTGGCTCAGTTATTTTGGAAGCGATCGATGCTATGGCAGCAATCAGTGCTTCAAGTCGAAAAGTAACTGATATTATTGGTGTTATTGATGAAATAGCCTTTCAAACCAACTTGTTAGCTTTGAATGCAGCCGTTGAAGCTGCGCGAGCAGGTGAACAAGGTCGGGGGTTTGCCGTGGTGGCGTCAGAAGTACGCAACCTAGCTCAACGTTCAGCCTCGGCGGCAAAAGAAATCAAAGCCTTGATTAATGATAGTGGCGAGAAAGTGAAAGAAGGTTCGATGCTGGTGGATGAGTCTGGTCGAACATTAGAAGAAATCGTAGCAAGTTCTAAGAAAGTCGGTGATATTGTCTCTGAGATTGCAGCTGCAGGTGTTGAGCAGTCAGAAGGTATCGAGCAAGTAAATCAGGCCGTTACTCAAATGGAAGAGATGACCCAACAAAATGCAGCTTTGGTAGAGCAAGCTGCAGCAGCAAGTGAGTCATTAGATGAACAAGCGAAAACGGTACGACGCATGATGACATTTTTTGATGTAGGCGATGCGACTGCTACGTCAGTTGAAAAAACTGCTCCTGTCAGAAATTCAGAGGTAGAAATAAAGCCGGCAACTAAGCCTAAAATAACGCCTAAACCTGTATCACTTGATGACGATGAGTGGGATGAGTTCTAGAGGCAAGAATCAACTTCTTGTTTTGAAGGTGCATATAGCCAAAATATTTGTGCCTTTGATTTCGGGATGAAAAACAAACTTGAGGATAGTTATGGCTGAAGGTCGTCGGGAGTTTGAATTTTCAGATGCAAATTTTGAACGAATCCGTCAATTTGTGTCAGAAAATACTGGTATTACGCTATCAGATAAAAAAAAGAATATGGTTTATGGTCGTTTATCTAAGCGGCTTCGTAAGGGAGAATATGGTGATTTTGATGCATTTTGTCAGGCATTAGAATCAGGTGATGAGGCTGAGCAGGAATTTATGATTAATGCCATCACAACCAATCTCACCGCATTTTTCAGAGAAAATCATCACTTTACTTATTTAGAGAATACTCTGATTCCAGAGTTACTCACAAAGAAAAGTCATGATAAGCGACTTCGAATTTGGTCTGCAGGCTGTTCGACAGGTGAAGAGGCTTATAGTATTGCGATGATCTTGCAAGAGTCCATTGCTGAGATTGATGAATGGGACATCAAAATTCTAGCAACAGATTTAGATGCTAATGTCATTGCCCAAGGACAAGCTGGTATTTATCGAGCAGATTGTCTTACAGATATTCCGAACGATCGAATTAAGCGATGGTTTAGACGTGGTCGAGGTGAGAAGTCTGGTTTGGTTAAAGTAAGTTCAGAATTACAGAAAATGATCCGTTTTAAACGCCTTAACTTATTAGGACAGTGGCCTATGCAGGGGCCTTTTGATCTGATATTTTGCCGTAATGTAGTGATCTATTTTGATAAAGAAATCCAAAAAAAATTGTTTGACCGATATGCTGATATCTTATCCTCTGATGCACATCTATTTATTGGCCATTCAGAAACCTTATATAAAGTGACAACACGGTTTGATTCCCTTGGACAGACTATTTATCGGAAGAATAGCTAATGATGGGATCTCGGCCATCCCAACCAGAGTGCTTGGCTGGTTTTGAGCATATCAATCGATATTGGGACCGAACTCACAGCTCATGGATAGCAAAAATTCTACCGGGTGAATATTATGTGACGACCCAGCCTGATGAAATCGTTGCGACGACTTTAGGATCCTGTGTGTCAGCGTGTATTCGCGATAAAATCATGGGCATAGGAGGAATGAATCACTTTATGCTTCCACTTAGAGGTGAGCATGCAGGAGATAGCTGGATGAGTTCTGCTACCCGATATGGTAGTTATGCCATGGAACATTTGATTAATGATATTTTGAAAAATGGTGGTAACCGTGCAAACCTTGAAGTAAAGCTGACAGGGGGCGGTCAAATTATGGCTAATATGTCAGACGTTGGATCTGGCAATATCGCTTTTGTATTAGAGTATTTACAAATTGAAAACTTAGATGTCATTGTGCAAGACTTAGGTGATATTTACCCTAGGAAGGTGATGTATTATCCTGCTACAGGGCAATTAAGGGTGAAAAAACTTCGTTCAATACATAATGAAACATTGATTCAACGCGAAAAAACTTATCAATCTGAGTTGGATGTTCGGCCTGATTCAGGTGGTATAGAATTATTCTAAAAATTTATTTTCCAGAGTATAAAAAACATTTCGTTAAGCAGTAATGATGGCTATAATTAGTGAATAAATTTAGGAGGGATACCTTTAAATGGCAAGGATTACTGTTGTTGTTGTTGATGATTCGGCACTTGTGAGAAAACTCTTATCAGAAATACTCAATTCAGATCCTGAAATAGAGGTGATAGGTACTGCAATAGACGCCTACCAAGCACGTGAAAAAATCAAAAAACTGCAGCCTGATGTACTGACTCTTGATATTGAAATGCCAAGAATGGATGGTGTAACATTTCTGAAGAACTTAATGAGGTTGCATCCAATACCTGTGGTGATGGTGTCGACATTGACCGAGCGAGGTGCTCAGGCCACTTTTGATGCTTTAGAATTAGGTGCAGTAGATTTTGTAGAAAAACCTAAGATCGATTTATCACATACGCTGGTCGATTATGCAGAAGAAATTATCGAAAAGGTAAAAGTAGCAGCAGCCGTCAATGTACATACATTAGTACGTGAAAAGAATAGTGCTCCAGATAAATTAACTACCGATGCATTGCGACCTAAATTTGCTCCTGAGGAAGTTTCTAAACCTTTAAATGCACCTAATAAGCTTATTGCTATTGGCTCATCAACGGGCGGAACTGAAGCTATAAAAAATATTCTGAGTCAACTTCCAACTAATTGCCCTGGCATTGTGATTACTCAACATATTCTTGGTGCATTTAGCACCCCTTTTGCAGCAAGAGTGAATGCGATTTCTACTATAGAAGTATGTGAAGCAGAAGAGGGACAACTGATTTTACCTGGCCATGCTTATATTGCTCCAGGCGATAAACATTTGATGGTTGAGCGTAGTGGAGATAGGTTTTATTGTAGATTAAATGATGGCCCCGAAGTGAGTAGGCATAAACCTTCTGTTGATGTGTTATTTAGATCTGTTGCACAAAATGTAGGAGAAAATGCGGTAGGCTTGATGCTAACTGGAATGGGGACTGATGGTGCCCAAGGTATGTTAGAAATGAAACAAGCTGGTGCTTTTAATTTTGTTCAAAATGAAAAAACCTGTGTTGTTTGGGGGATGCCAATGCAAGCGATTAAAAATGGAGCGGCAGAATTACAAGTACCGTTAGACAAGATAGCTGCTAAATTGAAAAGTTTGTCATAAATAAGCTTTAGAAGGGCACTTTTAGTTGGAGTCGACCTCCATTTAGATTAAACTGATAACAACAAAAAAACTAAGGATAAAAAGTAATGAGTATTTCAACATCAGCAGTAGGTAACAAACAGATAATTAATATTCAGGGACGATTTGACTTCTCAGTGCAAGGTGAGTTTCGAAAAGCCTATGAGGAGGCTGATAGTAGCAGTAGGTTTGAACTTAATTTTTCCACAGCAGATTATATGGATAGCTCAGCATTAGGAATGTTGTTATTACTTCGCGACTATGCTGGTGGAGATGATGCCAAAATAGAATTAACTCATTGCCGCAAAGAAATTAAAAATATTCTAGAAATTTCTAATTTCCAGAAATTATTTAAAATCAGCTAAATTTGCGTAGTGTTAATAAGTAAAATACTGGCTTAATATTATGCAAGAAAAGATGACCGTTCAAAGTACTGATGTAGCAGTAGCAAAACACTTGTTCGAACGTATTGAACGAATGGGTCAGTATGAATTGCCTGGTTTGACTGCTTGGACTCAAGTGCTAGGTGAGTTTTGCGGTGACCTTGTTATGAGTGCGCCTCGACCTTCAGGAGGCATTAATATTCTGGTCGGTGACTTCATCGGTCGAGGGTTGCCGGCTGCTGTAGCAGCGCTACCTGTTGCTGAAGTCTTTTATGGTATGACTGAAAAAGGCTTTGGTCTTAGCGATATTATCGAAGAAATTAACAAGAAGTTACTTTTTATTTTACCTGAAGGCTTGTTTTGTTCCGCCTGTCTAATTGAGCTTGAACAAGAAGGGAAAATGCTTGCCATATGGAATGGCGGCCTACCTGATTTACTTGTTCTCGATCAAGATTCTAATATCAAACATCGTATACCTTCATCCCATATTCCCTTAGGTGTTAATGAAACTGGAAAAGCAGATTTAGATACTGCTTTTGTTGAAGTTGAAGCTGGTGATAAGGTGTTTTGCTGTACTGATGGTGTTATTAATTCACTCAGTCACAAAAATGAGGCCTTTGGTCAGCAGCGAGTAGAGCAGTTATTAAAGCAGGGTGCTGAATTATCTAAACTATCAGGCGCTGTTGCCAAGCATATTATTAATACCGAACAAATCGATGATATGACGATACTTGAATTAGATATTCGAGCTATTCAAAATTATGATGCGGAACTTGTAGATGAAGGCTCTCAAATTAGTTTTCCTCCAGCTAACTGGCAGGTGGACTTTAATTTTTCTGCAGAAGTATTGAGACAATTAGATTTAGTGCCCATGGTTGTCAATATACTAATGCAAATACAAGCTCCTCATGAGCATAAACAACGTATTTATACTGTATTGGCAGAAATGTGTGGCAACGCTCTAGAGCATGGCGTACTTGAGTTAGAGTCAAGTATGAAAGAAAGTGCAAATGGCTTTGCTGAATATTATGCCTTACGTGCAGAGCGTTTAGCCGAACTAGAAAATGCTTATATTAAAATCTCTCTAAAGCATGAACCTTATGAGCAAGGTGGGAAATTAATCATATGTGTTGAAGATAGTGGTGAAGGGTTTGATTATCTACAACATACTAAAGACTTGGCGAATAACACAGCGCTTTGTGGGCGAGGAGAGGCATTACTACAGCAACTTTGCTCCGAGTATTCATATTGTGGCAAAGGTAATATTTCAAACGCTGTTTATATTTGGGCTGCTTAGTATTAGATAAGCTGAGTCCATAATAAGTGAAAAAGATATTTGGCTTTAATAAAAATATCACTCAGACTTGTTACCTCGCACAATCTTTGGTCGGAACTCATATTCAAGTATTTTTGGTATATAGCCACTAGACTTCAGTAAAAAATATGCGGGGATGATAAACAAAGAAACTAAATTCTTTCCTTTCTCATTTGAAGTTAATTATTGGCATGTTGATTGCTTCCTCATTTATTAAAATGAATTTAATGTCAGGATGATGGCATTTTGGGAGACAGTATGGGCCAAGAATTATTACTAAAAACTGATGTGATAGCTAAGCCATCTGCTATAGGTAAAAATCAAGCCATTGATAATGCTTCAGGGCAGGGAAAGGATGACGTTAAGCCATTTTCTTCAGCATTAGACGAACAGTTAGAAAAGCAAACTGTAGAGCTGAAAAAGTTGAATAAAGAGAGTGATCCTGAACAGCCTGAAAAAGTCGAAGCAATAAAGACAAGTGATTCTTCTGAGGAAGAATTAGCCCCTCAAGACGGCAGTATCTTGCCGGAAGTAACGGATATCTCTGATGATGTCATTACTGATGATGTCATTACTGATTTGTTAATCACAGATGAAAGCGAGAAAGTATCATCTGAAGAATTGCCAATAAAAGTAGTGGATGATGAAGATAAGGTTGTCGCATTATTAGATGACGCACTTATAAAATTACCGACTCAAAATGAAATTCCAGCAGTAAAAACAAGTGTGCAAGAAGAGTCCAAGCCTCGCTTTGTTGCAGGTGAAAATAAAACAGGTTTAAAAACACAGCGGGCACCAGAAATGGTTAAGGCATCAGTTATTGATGCAAGTGATACCGAAGTGAAAAGCTCAAGTGCTGAAAAAAAACAGCAAGCACCAGTGTTGCGCTCTGATATATTGAACGCACTTAGTAAAAAAATAACTGGTGACGTGGATAAGTCAGCTGATACAGTTATTAAAACTGAAAAAGTAATGGCAGCTGAGCTATTAGAAAAGCCTTTAAATGATGTTCGCAAGATGGCAGCGTTACTTAATCAGAAAAAAACAGAATCACCTGCACTAAAAGTGGGTGCTGAACGGAATATGGCAGGGCTTCATACTGCACTAAGTGCTGGCGTACTGACTTCGAGTGCAACCACGATAGTTCAAAGCACTTCTGTTGCACCACCTGTTCTTGCGATGCAGCCTTCCATGCAGTCAGAAGCATGGGGTAAAGTATTAAGTAGTCGTGTGGTTTGGATGGCCCGAGAAGGTGTTCAGCAGGCAGAGCTAAGACTGAACCCAGCTAATCTCGGTCCCGTTGAAGTAAAATTGCATATGAATAATGATCAGGCTAATGTTACATTTGTCGCTCAACATGCTGCGACACGAGATGCTTTAGAGCAAGCATTGCCTCGCTTACGTGAAAGTTTCCAAGAGAATGGAATGGACTTAGCAAACGCTGATGTATCTGATCAGCAAGCAGAACAAGACAATGAGGAAGAGAATTCAGGTCATTCAGCTGCAAGCTCAAATTTGGCAAGTAATGAACTGGATGGAGATAATCAAGATGATTCTATTGAATCGGCCGAACTTGAAGTTGGCGTGAGTGTATTCGCCTAAAATAATTATAAAACTGTGTATTTAGGGAAGAGTGGAGAGAGAAATGTTGAAATTAGAAAATTATTCGTTGAAAAGAAGAATGCAAATAGTCGCTATGTTAGGTATTGCCTTCATGGTTATTTTAGCAGGATTGTTTTGGTACATGGAATCGACGGGGATGTCGTCAGGTGAGCAGTTAAAAATTGCAGCAATTGTGACGGTGGTGATTAGTATTGCCCTATATTCTATCGCGACCTATATTGGTAATTTTGGAATGATACGTGCCAATACTTTAGTAGCTGGAATTCAGAATATTAAAAAAGGTGATTTAACCCAGAAGGTGTCAATTGCAGGTAAAAGTGACTTTTCATGGATGGCCTTTGAATTAGACAGTGCACGGAAAAATGTGGCTAATTTAGTTCATACTTTAGTCGGCGGTGTCACGCAGTTAGAAACAGCAAGCACTAATATGTCGACAATTAGCAGACAAACAGTTGATGGTGTATTAAAGCAACAGTCAGAAACTAATCAGGTTGCAACCGCCATGAATGAAATGGCTGTTTCAGTACAAGAAGTAGCAAGAACTGCTGCGAATACTGCTGAAGCCGCGCGTAATGCTGATAATGAAGCTCAAGCAGGTAAACAAGTTGTAACCGAAGCAATGGGTGCGATTAACTCATTAGCAGGTGAAGTAGAAAAAGCAGCTTCAACCTTGAGTAATTTAGAAGCGGATATCGGTAATATCGGTGCCATTGTTGATGTTATCCGAGGTATTACTGAGCAAACAAACCTTTTGGCATTAAATGCAGCGATTGAGGCGGCTCGAGCTGGTGAACATGGTCGTGGTTTTGCCGTGGTAGCAGATGAAGTTCGAACTCTTGCCGCAAGAACACAATCATCAACGCATGAAATTGAAGAAATGGTGGGGCGCTTACAAAGTGGCGCAAATGCAGCTGTTTCAGTGATGAATGAAGGTCGTGAAAGTGCAAAAATGAGTGTAGAAAAGGCGGCAAGTGCTAGTGTTGCACTTGATACCATTACTACAATGATCACGACTATGGATGAAATGAGTGCTGCGATTTCGAGTGCAGCAAATGAGCAATCTCAAGTTGCTGAGGATATTAACCGCGGTATTGTTAATATTAGCCAAATATCTGATCAGACAGCTGAAGGTGGACAGGAAGCACTGACTGCAGTTGAAGCTATGTCAGCGTTATCTGCTCAATTACAAGATGCTGCCGCTAAGTTTAAAGTTTAAAACACAGATAGAAAAAACACTCTCCTAATAAAAAGCCGCTGTTATGATGACAGCGGCTTTTTTATGTCGATAGAAGAAGTGGGTTTATAAAAGGCTTTGTTCTATTGCAGCTAAAGCAGCCATAGGATCTGGTGCTGCTGTAATAGGTCTACCAATCACTAAATAGCTACTACCTGCCGCAATGGCCTCAGTGGGTGTCATCGTACGATGTTGATCACCTTGAGCACTATTAGCAGGGCGAATGCCTGGAGTAATGAGTTGAAACTCATTACCTCGTTGAGAGCGAAGTTGTGTTGCCTCTTGCGCAGAGCAAACAACACCATCTAAACCACTGTCATCTGCTAGTTTGGCAAGACGTAATACAGTGTCAGTAATCGTGCCTTGTAAGCCAATTTGCTCAAAAGTAGTTTGATCCATACTAGTTAATAATGTGACGCCAATTAATAATGGGCGATCAGATTGGCTGCCAATAGACTCTCTTGCTGCAGTCATCATTGCACCACCGCCAAGTGTATGTACATTCATCATCCAAACACCTAAGTCGGCTGCTGCGGCACAGGCTTTGGCTACAGTATGAGGAATATCGTGGTATTTTAAATCTAGAAAGATATCAAAACCTTGATTCACAAGAGTTTCAACAACTATTGGACCAGAACGAGTAAATAGTTCTTTACCGATCTTGAGTCGGCAACGTTGTGGATCAAGTTGCTTAGCAAGTGCGAGCGCGGCATCTGAAGTTGGGTAATCTAAAGCAACAATGATTTTTGAATCAGACATACATAAATTCCATGAAAA
>Ga0209495_1000766_pt1 | contig 23683 bp, 23 predicted proteins | sample EN1Hudsemesocosm_FD_184629 | JGI IMG/M metagenome (GOLD analysis project Ga0209495, IMG submission 184629) | Methane-oxidizing microbial communities from mesocosms in the Hudson Canyon - EN1E Hudson Canyon (SPAdes) (version 2) | ecosystem: Environmental > Aquatic > Marine > Cold seeps | place... | reverse complement strand
TGTGGCATTTGATTTTGATCAAAATGGCGCTCTTGAAGCAAGTGATGGCTACTTCGCCGGCAGACGTTTTGCATACGGTATCGCGTCGAAAACCTCAGTATTAAAAACAGACAAAGGTTACAATTATGGCTATACATCAGGGACTGATAATAGTGCTGCTGGAGGCGCCGGTGGAGGCATGGGTGTCCCGATAGATAAATCACTTCTTCCAGGCTCAACCCCCCCTGTTACAGGTGCACGCCAATCATGGATCGAACTTATAAATGACTAAGGTTATAATAATGAAATATACAAAAATACTTATTCTATTTTCTTTCATGTTCGGGATGATAAGCAACACTGTGCAAGCAGATGATTATCAATCTAACACTTATTCTTTTGGTGTCATTAATGCCGTGTATCAGAACGAACTTCGCATAGTCATTAATGACTCCAGCATTAACTTCAATTCAGTTAGTGATCTTCGCGATCAATATGATGAAACAATCTTAAATATCTCTGGAGAGCTTAAGAAAGGTGTTTATGTGAAATATCAGACAAGCCAAACATCAAATTCAACTAAATTTCTGACTAATTTAAAAGTAATCTCAAAATATGAATTTGATGAGCACCAAGAAAATGAAAGAAAAGATGACCACTGAAACCGATTTTAAAGAGACTACTATGACAACGCGACTATCCAGTTCTAAAGGTTTTACATTAATTGAGCTCATGATTGTAATTGCAATTATTGCTATCTTGGTATCAATTGCTTTGCCAAGCTATCAAGATAGTGTGCGTAAATCTCGCCGTGCTACAGCACAATCAGATTTATTAGTTTTAGTTAACTTCATGGAAAAACGATATACTGAAGACAATGCTTACCCAACTGCAAATGGCGATCTACCTTTCTCCGCCTCTCCTCAGTCGGGCACTGAGTTTTATGACCTATCATTCTCAGCTAGCAGTGCAAGCACCTTTACGCTACAAGCAGTTCCGAAAAATGGACAAGGTGCTGATAGCTGTGGCACTTTAACAATAACTCATACCGGAGTGAAAACTCCGGCAGCAAACTGCTGGTAGTAAGGATAGTGTTTAAACTTAAATACTAAAATATTGATAAAGATCATTTCTATAGAAAAAAGAATATATATAGCCTGTAAATATTTATAGTTCTTGATATTATTACTTCATATAGCTAGTAGTTCTAGCTCTTGAAATTCTAATGGTATTTTGATTATGGAAACGACCTCTCCTTTAACATGTAATAGCACAGCGGGTCACACGCTTCAGTTAAACCTCAAACACAGTGATAGCCACGGTCAAGAACATCATTGTGAACGAGTGGCAAATATTGCTGTGCAGACTGGTCACCAATTAGGTCTTGATGATGCGTCACTTTACCAATTAGAAACAGCCGCTATTTTTCATGATATTGGAAAAATAGGCCTTCCCGATGAAATTTTATTGAATGCTGATCACTTAACTGAAGCACAGCACGAGCAGATGAAAACTCATGCACTTATTGGTGCAAACGTTGCTGAAAAACTAGATATCCCTGATGCAGCTATAGTCGCTAAAATTATTCGTCATCACCATGAGCACTTTGACGGTTCAGGTTACCCGCTCGGGCTAAAAGGCGAGGAAATACCACTCTCATCACGTATTATTGGCATCATTGATGCGTTTGATTCCTTAAATACGGATCACTCTTGTTATGATCCCATTCATATAGAAAAAATATTAACCACCATGTCTGAAGAAATGCTCGACAAGTTTGATCCCTATGTCTTTAAAGTTGTGGCAGATCTTATAAAAAATATTGGACCGCAGTTAATAACACCTCAAGAGGTATAAACCTTCAAATTAGCGATAGTAATTATCACTAATCAGAGTAGGATATATCCATCATTCATAATTTAAAGAGTAAAAGGTCATATCATGCCAATCCAACAAGCCCTAGTTGATGAAATAGAGTTATTACTTCGTTATAACCTAGATAGCACTCAAGAAGGTATCAAAGTACATCACACTGCACGAGAAGGCCTTGTCAGTGCCATTAAGCGCCTTCATGAGAAAGGTTTAGTGGATAGTGAAGATGGCGGTTATTTAACCGACCTAGGCCATGAGGCTGCTGAACATACACAAGCGGCTCTGCGAATTATAACGTCTAATTAACGTCGTTCAAAAACAACAAAGCTATAGGGATAATCATTTTTATCATCTGCAAGATGATCTTCTCGACTTATTTCTTGCCAATCAGATCGTTGCCAGTCTGGAAACCATGTATCACCTTCTAGGCTGGCATGTACTTGCGTTAAATAGAGTCGGTCAGCTTGCTGCAACATCTGCTTATACAATGACGCCCCACCCATTACCATTACCTCTTCAACGCCATCACATGCTTTGACTGCATCCTCAACAGAGTGCACAACACAGCACCCATCCGCCGTATAATCACAATTATTGCTCACAATTATATTTTTTCTGCCAGGTAATGCACGGCCTATCGATTCGTGAGTATTACGCCCCATAATAAGCGGTTTACCCATTGTTACTCGACGAAAATACTGTAAGTCTGCCGACAGCTTCCAAGGCAAGTCATTGTCCTTACCTATCAAACCTTGCTCATCTGTTGCAACGATTATCGATAATTTCACGCTATTCATATCTCTTAAAAATTATCTTCATAGAATAACGTAAATATCAGGTATGATTCTATTTAAAATCAATTCATCAAGGTTTTGTATATTTCCATGTCAGTTTTATCAATGGTCAGCTCAGGAATCGGTGGTTTAGGTTTATTCCTTCTTGGTATGTGGCTAATGTCTGATGGCCTTAAAATGGCGGCTGGAAGCACACTTAATCATTTTCTACACACATGGACCAAAACACGGCTACGTGGTTTAGGTGTCGGTATATTTCTTACTTCTTTAGTTCAATCATCCAGCGCCGTAACGGTTGCAACAATTGGCTTCACAAATGCGGGCTTATTAAGTCTAAAGCGCGCTATTTGGATTATTTTTGGTAGCAATATCGGCACAACAACAACAGGCTGGCTGGTAACAATAATAGGCTTTAATTTTAAGATTAGTGCCTTTGCTTTACCCATGATTGGCATTGGCATGGTATTAAAATTAATAAAAAATGATTCTCGCCTTGGCGCCTTTGGCCAAGCTATTGTTGGCTTTGGCATCCTATTTTTAGGTATTGATGTGTTAAAAGAATCGTTTTCAATACTCGGTCAAAGCATTTCTTTAAGCGATGGTGGTGATACAGAATTTCTAACTATCTTACTGTTTGTAGGAGTTGGTTTTTTAATTACTGTCTTAATGCAATCTTCTAGTGTCACGTTAGCACTCACATTAACAGCACTTGCAGGAGGATTTATTGGTTTATTTCCTGCTGCTGCACTGGTGATAGGTAGCAACCTTGGCACAACCACCACCGCTGTATTTTCTTCTTTTGGAACAAACCCTGTTGCAAAAAGAGTTGTCTCTAGCCATGTTATTTTTAATGTTATTACAGCAGTGGCTGCTCTTGCTTTATTAAGCCCTCTGTTATCACTCATCCTATATGGGCAAGAATTTTTTAATATAGGGCAGTCTTACACCGTGACTTTAGCCTTGTTTCACACCGTCTTTAATGTATTGGGTGTTATCATCATGTGGCCAATAACCACTCCTTTGGTTGAGTGGCTTTCACAGCGATTTAAGGTTAAAGATGGAGATGAAGGAAAGGCCAAATATCTTGATAAACATACCTTAGCACTACCCTCACTAGCCTTACATGCATTAAGTCGTGAAATAGAACGGATCAGCGCCTATTCTCTGTCTATGGCAAAAGAAAGTATTAATTTTGAAACTAAGCTAGCGCTTATGAAAAATAAAAACACTGTCATAAACCAACTTTCACATGCGGTCGGTGATTACACAAGCAGTTTATACACTCAAAACTTAACTGAAGACATATCCGAAAGTCTTCCTATTCTATTACGTGTAACAAAATATTATACTGCTATATCAGAACTTTCTTTACTTATTAGTACCGCTAAAAAACAAGTAGCCACAACACTAAACCCAGCAGTGCAACAACAAGTAAATGAGTTTTATAAAAAAAGTATTTCTATTCTAAACAAAGCCAAAATTGGTAATAATACTCACTCTAGTGATGAGTTAAGAAAAAAGTTATCCTCATTAGAGTCTGAATATCAATCCTTAAAATCACTATTACTTCGCAGAGGAGCAGAAGGCACGCTGTCAATTGCAAAGATGAATAAAACGATGGTCTTAATCAGTCAGGTAAGACGAATAAATCAGCAAGCAGTCAAGGCGTTAACTCACTTTGAGTTATTTATCGATAACAATAAAACTACAGGAATTATGGATGATAACAGTGATATTATAACTACGGTATAACCACCTTATAGATCTGATCATAAGTTGTGGATAACTTTACCTGTGGATAAGTCGCCTAGTTATCCACAAGTAAAAATGGCTTAAGCACCCATTTTACTCACAAGTGAAAGCAATGTTAAATTATTGATTAGTATTAAATAAAACTATTAATCCACATATCCACAAAGAACAAACATCAACAACATAATCTTTTAAATACTTATATTAATATATGTTTATATGAACACACTTCTTCACGTTTCCATTCCATGTCCACTTAGGATGAGTTTTGATTATCTTTCTGATAATTCAACAACATCTTGGCAAGCAGGCTTACGAGTTCGCATTTCTTTTGGATCTCGAGAGCTCATTGGAATAATCATCAAGACAAAGGAAATTAGCAAAGAAGAAGATGTCTCTAGATTAAAACCTATTTTAGAATGTTTGGATTTGCAGCCAATTATTCCCAATGACTTAATGTCTCTTACTCATTGGCTTAGTGATTATTATCATCATCCTTTAGGTGATTGCTTTCAAACAGTCTTGCCAACAAAAATACGCAAAGGAGAACCTCTAGAACTTGAAACAGAAACTGCTTGGTTGCTAATAAATCCAAATCCAAGTTTCAAAGCAGGTAAAAAACAGCAACAAATCATTGATCTATTGCAAAGTCATAATGAAGCGCTGTTACAAAGAAAGCTTTACTCACTATTAGGAAACTGTCGTGCTTCATTAATCTCACTTGAAGAAAAAGAAGTCATCCAACAACAGCAGCAAATAAAGCAGTCATCAAAATCAGACCTTGCAGAAAAAAACTGCACGTTAAATGAAGAACAGAACAGTGCGGTAGACAATGTATGGAGCTCACACCAAAAATTTACACCTTTTTTATTGCAAGGGATTACGGGTAGCGGTAAGACTGAAGTGTATATGGAGCTAACTGAAAAAGCGGTTAATGAAGGTAAGCAGGTGCTTATTTTAATTCCTGAAATTGGTTTAACAACACAGTTTGTAACACGATTTAAACAACGCTTAGCCGTTAATATAGTCATATTAAACTCATCTATTTCAGATAGTGAAAGAAAGCAATCTTGGTTATTAGCTAAGGAAGGGCTTGCTGATGTTGTTATTGGCACTCGATCAGCTGTTTTTTCGCCACTGAAAAATATGGGCTTAATTATTATTGATGAAGAACATGATGCATCGTATAAGCAATATGATGGACTTCGCTATCATGCTCGAAATGTCGCCCTAATTAGAGCTAAAAAAGCAGGCATTCCTATTGTTCTTGGTAGTGCAACACCATCACTTGAAAGTCTGTACCACACACAACAGGGTCGCTATCAACGTCTTGAGTTAAATAAACGTGCTACAGGTGCAAAATTACCCAAAGTACATTTGATCGATAGCACAGGTCCCAAAGCAGATAATGGTATTTCAAGTATTTTGTATAAAGCGATTCAAAAACAATTAGCTGCTGATAATCAAGTTCTGTTGTTTATTAATCGTCGAGGTTTTGCACCTGTCTTAATGTGTCATGAATGTAATTGGCAAGCTAACTGTTCACATTGTGATGCCAAGATGATTGTTCACCAAAGTAGAAATACACTTTGTTGTCATCATTGTGGTCTCATTCAACGATTACCACAGCAATGTCCTAAGTGTCAGGATCCTAATCTCAATACATATGGTGCTGGCACTGAGCAAGTAGAACTAAGCTTGCAACGATATTTTCCAGATACTCCTGTCTTACGAATAGATAGAGATTCAACCCAACGCGTTAATGCCTTTGCAGATTTAGTAGCAGATATTCGTCAAGGAGGGGCTAAGATTTTAGTGGGCACTCAAATGTTGGCGAAAGGCCATGATTTCCATGATGTCACGCTTGTCGGTGTGCTGGATGCCGATCAAGGATTATTAAGTGCTGATTTTAGAGCAACAGAAAATCTAGCCCAATTAATTACCCAGGTAACAGGTCGTTCTGGCAGAGGCAGTAAAGCAGGTGAAGTGTTTATTCAAACAAGTCAGCCTCAGCATGAGTTTTGGGATGATTTAATAAAGCAAGGGTATCCATATACAGCTGATAAATTGCTAAAAGAAAGGGCCTTAATGGCGATGCCACCTGTGGGATCCTTATGTGTGATTCGTGCAGAAGATCGCCAACAACAATTAGCAATGCTATTTTTAACAGAAGTATTAGCTATTTTGAATCAGCACGGGCAACAAGAAGTAGTTGTGATGGGGCCTGTTCCCGCGATTATGGAAAAAAAGGCAGGTCGATACCGAGCACAATTGTTATTGTTATCACCTAAGCGAAAACCGATTCATCAATTACTCGATCACTATATTGACGCTATTTCAGCACTTAAATTAGCAAGGAAAGTCAGGTGGTCTATTGATATCGACCCTATCGATTTAATGTAACTTAACGAGTGAGAAAATACTGTCGTGTACCTTGCGCTTCAATGACACGACTGATTTTTCTTAAGGCACAAATATAAGCTGCTTCACGGAGTGTATGTCCACCCGTTTCTGATAAGGTCCATACATCATTAAATGCCGCGATCATTTTTTCTTTGAGTTGTGATTGAACCTGTTCCAGAGACCATGACTGTCCTCCTCTATTTTGAACCCACTCAAAATAACTGACGGTTACCCCTCCAGCATTAGCTAATACATCTGGGACCACATGAATGCCTTTCGAGTTAATAATGTCATCGGCTTCAAATAAAATGGGCCCATTGGCTATTTCAACAATCGCTTTGGCCTTTATGTTTACTGCATTATGTTTTGTTATGACACCTTCAAGTGCTGCGGGGATCAGAATATCGACATCTAAGCTGAGTAGTTGTTCATTTGTGATTGCTGAATGTTCAATGATTTCACAAATCGAATCATTACAGTACACGCCTTTAATTTGTTTTGATTGCTGTTTTTCTTCCCATAAGCTTTCAATATCAAAGCCATTTTCAGAATAAATAGCACCTTGAGAATCACTAATAGCTACAATTTTACAGCCCGCTTGTTGAAGCAACCTTGCAACGTGATAGCCACCATTACCAAAGCCTTGTACGGCAACGCGAATATCCGTTAAGGTCCAGTTCATTTTTTTGATGAGTTCTAAAGTACATAAATATGCCCCACGACCAGTGGCATCATCACGCCCTAAACTACCCCCTAACTCGATAGGTTTTCCGGTAATTACATCTGGAGCATGAGTACGATGAATGGATTCATATTCAGCCATCATCCACCCCATAATCCGAGCATTGGTATAAACATCGGGGGCAGGAATATCTAGATGAGGACCAATAAAGTCTGCAAAGCCACGCACATAAGCACGAGATAAACGTTCTAATTCCATGGGGGATAACTGTTTAGGATTAACAGTAACCCCGCCTTTAGCACCACCAAAAGGTAGGCCGACAACAGCACATTTTATTGTCATCCATAAGGAGAGTGCTTTAACTTCATCTTGATTTACATTAGGGTGAAAGCGTATTCCACCTTTTGTTGGGCCAAGTGCATTATTGTAACGACAGCGATAAGCGGAGAAGTATTTTTTGGAACCATCATCCATACGTAGCGGCAAACTTACTTCTAGCATTTGTTTAGGATGTAATAAGGCTTCAATAACTTCAGGCTTTAAATCCGCTAAGGAGGCTAAAGATTTAAGGCGAAAAAGTGCATCTTCAAATGTGCTTTGTTGAGTCATAAATAATCATTTCCCATAGTATTTTTTATCAACACTATCACAGCTTTAAACTAATTTCTTAATGTAGGTATGATCAACGACTATGGATAGGTTAAAATGCTGCTATCAACTCCATTTCTAAGGTTTAGAAACTTGAAAGAACAGCTTATAAAACTGGTTACGCAGGCATTAACAACATTAATTTCACAAGGATCATTACCTGAAATTGATTTGCCAGAGGTTCAGATTGAACGAACAAAAGATAAGTCTCACGGTGATTTTGCCTGTAATGTCGCAATGATGTTGGCACGAACTGCAAAAATGAACCCTCGTCAAATTGCGACATTAATTGTTGATGTGGTTGCTGATGCAGATTTTATTACTAAAGTAGATATTGCAGGCCCTGGGTTTATTAACTTCACTTTATCATCAGACTCCGCTCAGCAAGTTGTGAAAGACGTGTTAGCAAAAGGTGATGCGTTTGGCCAAAGCACTATTGGTGCAGGAAAGCGCGTACAGGTCGAATTTGTTTCAGCTAACCCTACTGGCCCACTTCATGTCGGCCATGGCCGTGGTGCGGCTTATGGCTCTGTTGTCAGTAGTTTATTGATGGCAGTAGGCTTTGATGTTCACCGTGAATATTATGTCAATGATGCTGGCCGTCAAATGGATATTTTGGCAACCAGTGTGTGGTTACGCTATTTGGCTGCGTGTGGAGAAGATTTTGCATTTCCAAGTAATGGCTACAAAGGCGCTTATGTTTTAGATATTGCTGCATCATTAAAAGCAGAATGTGGTGGTGATTTATCTCATGCACGTGCTGATGTGTTTGCTAATGTGCCGGATGATGAGCCACAAGGTGGTGATAAAGAGCAGCATATCGATGGGTTAATTATTAATGCTAAAACATTATTAGGTGAAGAGGCCTACCGTAAAGTATTTGATTTAGGTCTGAACTCAATTATTGCAGGCATTAAATCTGATCTTGCCGATTTTGGTACTGACTATGACGAATGGTTTTCAGAACGGTCATTGATGGAATCAGGTGATGTTGATAAGGCGATTGAAGAATTAAAAGTATCGAATGTCTTATATGAAAAAGAAGGCGCTTGGTGGTTTAAATCTACCGATTACGGTGATGAGAAAGATCGTGTGGTTGTCCGAGATAATGGCCAAACAACTTATTTTGCTTCAGACATTGCCTATCACTTAAATAAATTTAATCGTGGTTTTGATACGGTCATTGATGTGTGGGGAAGTGATCATCATGGTTATATCCCACGTGTTAAAGCCTCTTTAACTGCGATGAAACAAGATGAAAATAGACTAAAAGTTTTATTGGTGCAGTTTGCAGTTCTGTACAGAGGTAATGAAAAGGTAGCAATGTCGACGCGTAGTGGCCAATTTGTCACATTAAAAGAATTACGTGAAGAAATTGGTAAAGATGCTGCTCGTTTTTTCTATGTCTTACGGGGGGCCGATCAACATATGGATTTTGATTTGGAACTGGCTAAGTCTCAAAGCAATGATAATCCTGTTTATTATGTACAGTATGCTCATGCACGAGTATGTAGCGTATTTAGGCAGTTGGCAGAACGTGGTCTGACGTGGGATAAAGCGCAAGGCGAGCAGAATTTAAACCGTCTAACACAAACGCATGAACAGGCATTGTTTACAGCATTATCACGCTATCCTGAATTATTAGAATCTTCAGCATTGAATCACACACCACATATTTTGGCTCATTACCTCATGGATTTAGCGCGAGACTTCCATACTTACTACAATGCTCATCACTTTATTGTTGATGATGTTGCGTTAAGCCAAGCAAGACTAACGCTTATTTCATCTGTGAAACAAGTCATTAGAAATGGCCTTACTGTTATGGGTGTGTCAGCACCGGAGACAATGTAAGTGGCTACAAGAAGAAATACACGAAACCAAGCTCAACAAAAATCACTGCCATGGGGCCCGATGCTGATTAGTTTTTTAGTCGGTCTTTTTGTCATGTTTTTAGTGCACCTAAATGATAACGTTACGCCAGAAAAAAGTACTAACACAGCAAAGGCGCCATCAGAAAAAAAATCTAAATCGGTTGAGCCAACGTTTGAGTTTTATAGTTTGTTACCTGAAATGGAAGAGGTGGTTGAAAGACCTAAACAAGCTATTGTCACTTCACCTACACAAACAACAGCCAAAGAGCAGAGTAAAAACAATAAGGAAGCCGTTCGTTATTTATTACAGGTTGGATCGTTTAGAAAATCAACGGATGCTGATGCGTATAAAGCTAAATTGGCTTTTTTAGGGATTGAATCAAAAGTGCAAACAGTGACGATTGATAATAAAGATACTTGGCATCGAGTTCAGGTAGGTCCAATCATTGGTAGAAAGAAAGCAGATGCGGTTAAAAGTCAGTTACAAAAAAATAAAATTGATTCATTATTAGTGCGTGCTAAGAGTGGCTAGTTGGAGTATGCTCAAGGCTTTGACTCTGTAAAGATTTACTTATGACTGCATTGAATGAGAAAACATATTCAGAAGCTGAAGTTGTTGATAAATTAACACTAGAATTACCGAATTGGTATTTTGAAAACGGCTGGATAAGACGTAAATATAAAACAAGTGGCTGGAAAGGCACTTTAATGGTGATTAATACGGTGGGGCATCTGGCTGAAGCAGCTTGGCATCATCCAGATATTTCTGCTTCTTATGCTTTTGTGATTGTAAAGTTAACAACACATAGTGCTAAGGGTATTACCGATAAAGATTTTGAATTAGCGAAAAAAATTGAACAGGTTGTGCAGTGGCAGCCGGGAGAAGAAGAGGGAAGTCCATTTGAGGGCACACCATCAGATCCGCGATTTAAATATATTAAGTACGACTGAATTTAAGTACAAAGGGACATCAAGATGACAGAAATGACCGAAGCTGGAGTTTGGCAAGAAGTACCTAGCCCTTTTTGTGGGATAGCCTCCGATGATTTAACGATCAAAGTTGAAGGTAATACCGTATCGCTCATCGAAAATGGTGATAAAGTAACAAAAAAAGGTTTTGAAGCGCCAATTACAGATACCGCTCCTAGAGTTAATGGCAAAGAAGTGTCTTTAGATGATGCAGTGGCTCATATCGCAGCTTTATTGCAAACAAGTAAACAGTCCGTTATTGGTGGTATGGCAACAGATTTGAACGGTGCTCGAAGTGCAATGGCTTTAGCAGATAAGAACCGTGCAACCGTTGATCATATGGATTCAGAAGCAGGTTTTAGAAATACACTTGTTTTGCAAGATACTGGCTGGATGGTTACCACATTAACCGAAGTTAGAAATCGTGTTGATTTATTAGTGGTTGTCGGCAGTGATCTTGAAACTGAATACCCTCGCTTTTTTGAACGCATGGTGTGGAACCAAGAAAGCATGTTTGATCAAGAGATTGAGTCTCGCCAAGTCGTTTACTTAGGTAAAGCGCCTTCAGGTGATGCGTCTACATCCCCACAGGGTAAGAAAGCACAGGTTTTAGCATGTGATGATGCTGATCTGCCAGAAGTGATCTCTGTACTGCGAGCATTAGTGAAAGGCAAAGGGATTCAAGCTGAGCAAGTGGGTGGAATTGCTGTGAGCGATTTAGTCGACCTTGCTGAACAATTAAATAATGCAAAATACTCTGTGGTGACATGGGCTGCTGGGCATTTAGAGTTTGATCATGCTGAAGCAACCGTGCAAACAGTGTGTGAAATGGTAAAAGAGCTAAATTTAGAGACGCGTTCAAGCGGCTTGCCTCTCGGTGGTAAAGAGGGTGGTATTACGGTAAACCAAGTATCTGCATGGCAGTCTGGTTTTCCAATGCGAACAAGCTTTAACCGTGGTTATCCTGACTATGACCCGTATTTATCTGATACAAATCGAATGCTAGCAAATGATGAAGTAGATGTTTTAGTTTGGGTTTCTAGCTTTAATGTTGATCGAACGCCACCGCAATCAAATGCGAAGACTGTTGTTTTAGGTCGATCAGGAATGCGCTTTGAACAAGAACCAGACGTGTTTATTCCAGTGGGTACACCAGGAATAGATCATGCGGGTAGAGCTTTTCGTACTGACGGGGTTGTATCAGTACCATTAAGAAAATTACGTGACAGTGGTTTGCCAAGTACATTTGATGTGCTGACAGCCGTCGAACAAGAATTATGATTTTTCACAAGTCTGTCATCCCCGTGTACAGGGGGACCCAACGATTGTGGCTTGATCCTATACTCATGGATCCCCGCATGCGCGAGGATGACAAAAAATGACTTTAAGTAGAATTTCAATCCTGCGTTCTCAAATAAAATTAAATAAAAATCCTAATTTAATAGGAGTTGAATAGAAAAATGTTAACCAAATTAACAGGCGGTAGAGTTTACGATCCAGCCAATAGTATCAATAACGAAGTTAAAGATATCTATATCCGTGATGGGCGTATTGTAAGTGCACCCAAAGATGGTCAATTTGATAAAGAAATTGATGTGCGTGGCAAAGTGGTGATGGCAGGTGCAATAGATATGCACACTCATATTGGTGGTGGTAAGGTAAATATTGCTCGTACGATGTTGCCAGAAGATCATGCTGCTGATGTGGTTGCCCGAACCGAGTTGATGCGAAGTGGTTGTGGTCATGCTGCACCAAGCACATTAACGGCAGGTTACCGTTATGCAGAAATGGGCTATACCGCTGGTTTCGAACCTGCAATATTACCGATTAATGCTCGCCAAGCACATATGGAAATGGGTGATACACCGATTATCGATAAAGGTGGTTACGTCATGTTAGGTAGTGATGATTTCCTACTTCGCATGATGGCACAAAAAGGCGATCAGGAAGCGATCAACAACTATGTTGCTTGGACGATGAATCATAGTCATGCCATTGGTGTGAAGGTGGTGAACCCAGGTGGTATTAATGCCTTTAAATTTAATCAACGTAAATTAGATTTAGATGAAAAGAATAAATTTTACGGCATCACACCACGCGACATTCTAATGCGTTTGGCAACAGCCGTAAAAGAACTAGGTGTACCGCACCCTCTGCATGTTCATGGCTGTAACTTGGGTGTGGCTGGTAACTTAGAAATGACGATTGATACGATGGAAGGTATCAACGGTTTGCCAATGCATATGACGCATATCCAATTTCACAGTTATGGTACTGAAGGTGACTTTAAGTTCTCATCAGGTTCGGCTCAAATTGCTGAAACGATTAATAAACACAAAAATATTACTGCTGATGTCGGTCAGATCTTATTCGGTCAAACAGTAACAGCATCAGGCGATAATATGCGTCAACATGCTGCTCATCCACACGCTAGCCCGAACAAATGGGTGAGTATGGATATTGAGTGTGATGCGGGTTGTGGTGTCTTACCATTCAAATATAAAGACCAAAGTTATGTCAATGCATTGCAATGGATGATTGGTTTAGAAACCTTCTTAATGGTCGATGATCCATGGCGTGTATTCTTAACAACGGATCATCCAAATGGTGCGCCATTTACAAGTTATCCACATTTGATTCGATTGTTAATGGATAAAACATTCCGAAACGATATTTTATCGACATTACATCCAGAAGCTCAAAAAGCGAGTCATTTGGCATCATTAGATCGTGAATATACACTCTATGAAATTGCGATTATGACGCGTGCAGGTGCAGCTAAATTAGTAGGGCTTGCTGATCGTGGTCATTTGAGCATTGGTGGTGCGGCAGATATTACGGTGTATACCGATGATGAAGATCGCGAGAAAATGTTCAGCAAACCTGACTATGTATTCAAAGACGGCACGATGGTTGTGAAAGATGGTGAAATTGTTGAAGTCACATGGGGAACAACTCATGTAGTGAAACCTGAATATGACAATAGTATCGAGAAGTCATTGAAACCGTACTTTGATAAATATCACACCCAAAAAATGGGTAACTTCAAAATTAGTGATGATGAGATTGTAGATGATGGTCGAGGTAGCCTGACCGTGCAGCCTTTACATGCAGGAGGCAAGATATGATTATCAACGGTGTAACAATTGATGAAACCTTTGCTGAAGCCTTTCCAATGAAAGGGACACGCTTAATCATCACTGCATTGAATGCAAAGTGGGCCATGATTTCAGCACAAACGTTCACCGGCTTTGCGACATCGGTTATTGCGTGTGGCTGTGAAGCGGGTATTGAAAAAGTACTCGATCCAAGTGAAACACCTGATGGTCGTCCTGGTGTTTCGATTCTGATTTTTGCGATGGGTGGCAAAGGTCTCGCAAAACAAGTTGAAACTCGTGCTGGTCAGTGCGTGCTTACTTCGCCAACATCAGCCTTGTTCTCAGGTCTGGAAAGTGAAACTGAAATTGCACTAGGCCAAAACTTACGTTTCTTTGGTGATGGTTTCCAAATCTCAAAAATGATTGATGGAAAACGCTACTGGCGGATCCCTGTTATGGATGGTGAGTTCTTAACCGAAGAGAAGACAGGCGTTCAAGCCTCTGTTGGTGGCGGTAACTTCCTTGTATTAGCTGAGTCTCAAGAACAAGCGTTAACTGCATGTGAAGCCGCAATTGTTGAAATGAAAAAGTGCCCAAATGTGATTATGCCGTTCCCAGGTGGCGTGGTTCGATCGGGTTCAAAAGTAGGGTCAAAATTCAAAGCATTGAATGCGTCAACAAATGATGCGTTTTGTCCGACATTGAAAGGTCAAACGAAAAGTGATTTGTCGCCTGAGGTTGAATCAGTGATGGAAATCGTAATTGATGGCTTAACTAAAGAAGATATTGATGTTGCGATGCGGGCAGGAATTCAAGCAGTGTGTGATCTTGGTGCTGAAAATGGTATTCGCCGAATTAGCGCGGGTAACTATGGCGGTAAGCTCGGTCCATTCCACTTCCATTTGCAGGAGATAATGGCATGAGTGCATTAACGTTTACATTAAAGACCTCTGCGAAACAACGAGTTGATTGTTCGTCATTAACGCCTGACTTATTAGCTGATAAATCAACATCTGATATTGCTGCAATTGAGCTGGTTATCGGTAATGGTTCAGAGCGTGTTGATGCTTTGTTCGATGTTTCGGGTGATGATGCTTCGGATATCCATTTTGCAAACAGTTCAGATAAATTAGATTTTATTGGCAGAAACATGACCTCGGGTAAGATTACCATTGAGGGTAATGTTGGTGGCTACTGTGGCCTATTTTTAGATGGCGGTGAGATCGAGGTTAACGGTAACACTGGTATTTATACTGCTTGTGAAATGAAAGCGGGCCAGATTAAAGTCAACGGTGATGCAGGTGATTTTGTTGGTGGTGTGCGTCCTGGTTATAGAAATGGCATGACAGGCGGAACTGTAATTGTTACGGGTAATACAGGTGCTAGAACAGGTGACCATATGCGTCGGGGCATGATCTTGATTGAAGGCAATGCAGGCGATTACTGTGGTGCACGAATGATTTCCGGCACAATCGCTGTATTAGGTGGTGTGGGTGCTCATTTAGGCTATGCAATGAAGCGTGGTACCTTGTTATTAACACAAGCACCTGCTCAAGGCATTTCTGCAAACTTTAATGACTGTGGTTCTCATACTTTAGCCTTTTTACCACTATTGTTTAATTCATTTGCAAAGTTAGACAGTAAATTTGCTAGTGTCGAGTCTTTCTCCCGAGTACAGCGTTATGCGGGTGATGTGGGTGGAATTGGTATGGGTGAGATTTTAGTTAAGATTTAAAAATTGGTCGTCATCCCCGCATGTTTGTAGCGGGGATCCATAAGTAAACAAGTAATCATGGATGATTATAATGAAACAGCCCTGTGTTTACATACTGGCAAGCCAAAGGAATGGCACTCTGTATGTTGGTGTTACCTCTGATTTGATTAAGCGTGTATGGCAGCATAAGAATAATAAGGTTGAAGGCTTTACTAAGAAGTACAAAGTCCATAGTTTAGTTTGGTATGAGGTTTGCGAGGAAATGAGCTCAGCTATCGCACGCGAGAAACAGTTAAAAAAGTGGAACCGCGATTGGAAAGTAGAGTTAATAGAAGCAAATAATTCTGCTTGGACTGATTTGTACTCGAGTATTTGTTGACACTTTAAAGACGATAAAATGAAGTTATTCTCTTGAACATAAAAGAGGCCCCACTGTCATCCTCGCGAATGCGGGGATCCATAAAGCCTCTAATAAAAACATAGGTTTGGTATACTTATGTAAATCGTTGGATTCCCGCATTCGCGAGAATGACGTTTATATGAAGGTGATTACTCATGTCAGATATCGGTAAGTCAATTACTCAGTTTATTATCGAACAACAACGCGGCCACTCAAACTCAACGGGCGAGATGACCGGCTTGTTGAATGATATTGTCAGTGCCTGTAAAAAGATCTCTCACTTAGTGAACCGCAGTGGCATTATCGGTCTTGGCGGTGCAGCTGAGTCTGAGAATGTTCAAGGTGAAGTTCAAAAGAAACTCGACATCATCACCAATGATGTGATGGTTGAACATCTCAACTGGACAGGTCACTTGGCTGCAATGGCCTCAGAAGAAATTGAAGAAATTATTCAGATTCCAGATAATATGCCCAAGGGTAAATATCTGATTGCTTTTGATCCGCTTGATGGTTCATCAAATATTGATATCAACCTTTCTGTTGGTACTATATTCTCGATTTTACGCTGTCCTGACGGTGTTGATAAGCCAAGTACTGAAGACTTTATGCAAAAAGGTACCGAGCAAGTTTGTGCTGGCTTTTGTGTTTATGGCCCGACGACGATGATGATCTTAACTACGGGACAAGGTGTGAATGGCTTCACCTTAGACCGTGATGTGGGCGAGTTCATCCTGACTCATCCTCAAATGACTATTCCTGAAGATACAGCAGAATTTGCTATTAATATGTCAAATCAACGCTTTTGGGAAGAGCCTATGCAGCGCTATGTAGAAGAATGTATTCAAGGTGTTGATGGCAGTCGCGAGAAGAACTTCAATATGCGCTGGGTGGCTTCCATGGTGTCTGAAGTGTATCGCGTGCTAACGCGAGGCGGTATCTTTATGTACCCTATCGACAGCAAACCTTCTACAAATGGCGGCAAGCTACGTTTAATGTATGAAGCGAGTCCAATGAGCTTTATTGTTGAACAGGCTGGCGGTGTGAGCTCAACAGGCTACGAACGTATTATGGATATTCAAGCCCAAGATATACATCAGCGAGTACCGGTTATTTTAGGTTCAAAAAATGAAGTTGAACGTGTAATTTCATATCATAACGATTAAAAATAACGTATGCCGTACCCACGGTAAATGTGTGTATGCGTAATAACGAGTTTAGTGGGTATAACATCAGTGCAGCATAGTTCAGATCAGTATGACGTCATCATTCTTGGTGCTGGGGCATCAGGCTTACTGTGTGCTTTCACGGCGGCTCAACGAGGTCGTCGGGTTTTAGTCATAGAAAAGTCCAATAAGGTTGGTAAAAAAATATTAATGTCTGGCGGCGGTAAATGTAACTTTACCAATCATTTTGTTGAAGCCGATAACTTTATCTCAGAAAATTCACACTTTTGTAAAGCCGCTTTAAAACGCTACAGTCAATGGGACTTCATTGCCATGGTTGAGCGTCACGGTATTGAAGTTGAAGAGCGAAAACATAGCCAGCAATTTTGTAAAAACTCAGCAAAAGACATTTTAACCATGTTGTTGGACGAGTGTAGCCAAGCAGGGGTTGAAATAAAAACTCATTGTGAGATTAACAAGGTTGAGGCTCTGGCATTAAAGGGCCACTCTGAAAAACACCAGCATGAAGATACACGTAGCCAGTATCAGGTATCAATCACCCAAGATCACGCAACTCACACATTAGAATGTCAGTCTTTAGTTGTTGCAACGGGTGCATTATCTATCCCTTCATTGGGTGGGAGTGGCTTGGGTTATGACATTGCAAAACAATTTGGCCTATCACTGACTGAACGTCGAGCGGGTCTCGTTCCTTTTATGTTTAGCGATAGTATTAAGGTGATCTGTGAACGTCTATCGGGGTTGGCGCTCGAGGTCGATGTTGAGTGTAATGGGCGTACATTTACTGAGAACGTGTTGTTTACCCATCGCGGGCTCAGTGGTCCTGTCATTTTACAAATATCGAATTATTGGCAGGCGGGTGATGGACTGAGTGTTAATTTAATGCCGTATATGAATACTGCAGACTGGTTACTTAAAATGAAACAACAAGAGGGTAAGAGCCTGTTACGAACCCTGTTAAGCAAAAAGATGGCTAAATCACTGGTGGCTGAGCTGCAAACGCTTTGGTGGTTAGACTTAGCAGAAAGATCTTTGGCGGAGTTTAGTGATAAGCAGCTTATTATGATCGGCAATAATATTAATAACTGGCAGTTGAAACCTTCGGCAACGGAAGGCTATCGCACTGCTGAAGTGACCTTGGGTGGAATTGATACTGATGGTATTAGCTCAAAAACGATGGAAGCTAAACAACAGACTGGGCTCTATTTTATTGGTGAGCTGCTAGATGTAACAGGGCATTTGGGCGGCTATAATTTCCAATGGGCATGGTCATCTGGCTATAGTGCTGGTATTGCTGTTTAGCCCTAACTTCGGGTTTTAAACTGTTTCAGTGGTATAATTTACACAATTCAACTCTTTCATCTCGCATATACCCGCCGAGATCATCACCGTTAATTGAGATTACTTTATGTCATTTGCTTCACTGGGTCTTTCTGATCCACTTCTTCGTGCTGTTGAGAAAAAAGGCTATACCGAACCATCACCTATTCAGCTTGAGGCGATACCCGCTGTTCTAACTGGTAACGATGTGATGGCTGCAGCACAGACTGGGACAGGGAAAACTGCTAGTTTCACACTACCCTTATTGCAGCGTCTTGATAATGGTACTCGTGTCAGACCTAATCATATTCGTACCTTGATCTTAACACCTACACGAGAATTAGCCGCACAGGTTCATGACAGTGTCGTGTTATATGGACAAAATTTATCATTGCGATCAGCCGTTGTCTTTGGTGGTGTAAAAATTAATCCACAGATGATGAAGTTGCGCCGAGGTATTGATGTCTTAGTGGCAACGCCAGGTCGTTTAATGGATCTTTACAATCAAAATGCCGTGAAGTTTTCAGATGTAGAAATACTGGTGTTAGATGAAGCTGATCGTATGTTAGATATGGGCTTTATTAAAGATATTCGTAAGATCATGTCTTTGATGCCAAAAACACGTCAAAACTTATTATTCTCAGCGACCTTTTCTGGCGAAATTCGCACCTTAGCGAATAATATTTTGAAGAACCCTGTTCAAGTTGAAATTAGCCCACAGACAACAACAGCTGAAGGCGTGAAGCAGTCCATGTTTGAAGTGGATAAAACGAAAAAGACTGAATTGTTAATTCACTTGGTGGGTACTAATAATTGGAGCCAAGTTCTAGTCTTTATGAGAACTAAACATGGTTGTAACCGTCTTGTTAAAAAGCTCGACCAATTTGGAATTACTGCCGCGGCGATTCATGGCAACAAAAGCCAAGGGGCAAGAACGCGTGCTTTGGCAGACTTTAAACAAAATAAGATTCGAGTGCTAGTTGCAACTGACATTGCTGCACGAGGAATCGATATTAGTGACTTACCTCATGTGATTAATTTCGAACTACCGAATGTGCCGGAAGATTATGTGCATCGAATTGGTCGAACAGGCCGAGCAGGTGCAGATGGTGAGGCTATCTCCCTAGTGAGTGCTGATGAAGTAGAGTTCTTGTCTGATATTGAGAACTTAATTCGCCAAACATTGGTGCGAGACGTTGAAGTAGGTTTTGTACCTGTTCATACGGTGCCGATAACAAAGTTGGGTGAACGTAAAAAGGGCGGTAAGGCTAAAAAAGCGAGAAGACCAAGCCAAGATAATAATCAGCGTAAAGAACCGACTGCAAATCGCAACCGACGTTCTCGTTCTGGAAATAGCGCTTCGGACCGACCTGCTGCACACTCGGGTCAACGTAGAAGTCGTAAGCCTGCAAGTAAGTAAAATGAAGATATGGGTGGATGCAGATGCATGTCCGGTAGTGATTAAGGATATTCTGTTTAAAGCATCTGAGCGGACTAAGGTTGATATGACCTTGGTCGCGAACCATTCTATGCGGATCCCCCCTTCGCGTTACATTACTTTTCTGCAAGTGACGCAGGGTTTTGATGTTGCTGATAATGAGATTGTGCAGCGGTTAGATGCCGGTGATCTTGTTATCACTGGGGATATTCCACTCGCGGCAGAAGTTATAGAGAAGGGGGCTCATGCCCTTAACCCACGCGGTGAAATGTATACCACTGATAATATTAAACAACGCCTTGCCATGCGAGATCTTATGGACTCTCTGCGCTCTAGTGGTGTTGATACGGGTGGCCCAGCAGCTTTGAGCCAAGCAGATAGGCAGAAGTTTGCTAACAATCTTGATTCATTTCTAACAAAGCACGTGCCAAAGAATTAGAATGTGGGCACGGCTTAGCCGCAAACTTGCCCTGTAGGAGGGGATTTATCCCCGAATGGGCTGTGGATGGCATAACAAACATAGGCTTTTCGCAGCTGAAGCAGCTCCTACAGTTTCAAAACAACAGACATAAAAAAAGGGCGTTACCGATAATCGGTAACGCCCTTTTTAATTCTAGCTAATAACGTTTATTTAACGTTAGTTGTGAACTCTGGGTACGCTTCCATACCACATTCACTTAAATCAACACCTTCGTACTCTTCTTCTTCAGAGACGCGGATGCCCATCACTGCTTTAAGAATTGACCAAGTAATGAAACTTGCACCAAATACCCAAACGAAGATAGTTGCTGCACCGACCAATTGGCCTGTGAAGCTAGCATCAGTGTTAGTTAATGGCACTGCAAGCAGACCCCACAAACCAACCACACCATGAACAGAGATAGCACCAACTGGATCATCAAGTCTAAGCTTGTCTAATGCAACGATTGAGAATACTACCAATGCACCACCGACAGCACCAATAAGTGTTGCCATTAACGGTGTAGGAGTATCAGGACCGGCAGTGATTGCAACAAGACCTGCTAATGCACCATTTAAGATCATAGTTAAATCAGCTTTACCAAATAATGCTTTAGCAGCAATTAATGCAGCAATAACACCACCGGCAGCAGCAGCATTTGTATTTAGGAATACCATCGCAACTGCGTTAGCACTTGCCATGTCACCTAGTTTTAATACTGAACCACCGTTAAAGCCGAACCAACCCATCCATAAGATGAACGTACCTAATGTTGCCATAGGTAAGTTCGCACCTTGAATTGGACGAATTTCACCATTTGGACCATATTTACCCTTACGAGCACCAAGCAAGATAACACCAGCTAAAGCAGCTGCTGCACCGGCCATATGTACGATACCTGAGCCAGCAAAATCAAGGAAACCAAAGTCATCACCAAGAGAGTACATGCCAAATACGTCAGCACCACCCCAAGTCCATGAACCTTCCATCGGGTAGATGAATGCAGTCATGACGACAGCAAATGCAGCAAATGCCCATAACTTCATACGTTCGGCAACCGCACCAGATACGATTGACATTGCTGTTGCAACGAATACAACTTGGAAGAAGAAGTCAGAAGCAGATGAATAAACAGATCCGCCATCAAAGCCAGCTTCAGCAGAAGCGGCTAAAGCATCAGCAGTTAAGTTGTCACCGCCAGCAATACCATCTAAGAAGATGCCACCGCCATACATGATGTCATAACCGACAACCATATATGCAGTACACGCAATAGCGAACAATAAAACGTTTTTCGTTAAGATTTCAGTTGTGTTTTTTGCACGAACTAGGCCTGCTTCAAGCATTGAGAAGCCAGCAGCCATCCACATAACTAATGCACCACATACTAAAAAGTAAAAGGTATCAATAGCGTATTGGAGTTCGAAAATTTGATTTGTTACAGTTTCCATTTTTAACTCCTAACTTATAAAGCGTCAGAACCGGTTTCGCTTGTGCGAATTCGGATCACTTGCTCTAGTGGGTAAACAAAGATTTTGCCATCACCGATTTTGCCAGTGTTAGCGCCTTTGATGATTGCTTCTGTTACTTGATCAACAACTTCATCATCAACAGCAATATCTAACTTAAGTTTAGGTAGGAAATCTACAACATACTCTGCACCACGATATAACTCAGTGTGACCTTTTTGACGACCAAAGCCTTTAACTTCAGAAACGGTTAAACCTTGAACACCAATTTCAGAAAGTGCTTCACGGACATCATCAAGCTTAAATGGCTTGATTATCGCTACTACTTGTTTCATAACTTATTCCTTCAAAAAAAGAGGCCACCCGAGAGAGTGGGTGGCCAAGGGAATTACATTGATTTAGAGATTGTGAAAACAGCACGACCTTCAGCAAGGTTGTCGTTATCTTCATCTGTGTCGATGTAGCTTAAGTCAAAACCAAACCCAGCAACTTCTTTAGAAATACCGATACTCCAATCAGAGTATTCAGCACCATTACCATCAATATCGTAGTAACCAACAGCTGCGGCTAAAGAGAAGTCAGCTGGTAGGTCATATGATGCAGAAAGGTTGTAATATGTTGCATCAACATCATCGTCACCAAGATATTCATCTGTATAACCAACAAAAGCAGTTAAGAAGCTGTAGCTTAGGCTTGCGTAGTACTCGTTCCAGTCACCATTACCATCAGCTGTGCTTGGGTAGATGTAACGTAGGAAACCAACATCATATGAAACGCCTGATTCGCCGAATTGACCGCCAAAACCAACATAAACATCAACTTCAATATGAGCTTGCTCATCTACGCCATTATCATCAGTTAAAGCAAAGTCAACATTTGAAGCCCAAGTACCAGCATAAAGGCCGCTAGAATGTGCGTAGTCAAAGTTACCTGAGATTGCTAATTCATTATCTGATTGTGAGTAACCGCGCCACATGTAGTCAGAACCTAATGCAACACCTGCACTTGTTGAGTGTTGGCCGTCTTCACTTTCCCATGCCATTGCAGATGAAGCAACAAGCAGTGTGCTTGCAGCAAAACATAGAGTTGAGATTGTTTTCAATTTCATTTTTTTATTCCTCGTTAATTCAACATTTTGAGTCATTTGAATGTGCTTGCATGATTAAAATGCAGCGAGTGTATTCAGACTGCTTATTAGAGTGCAGTATTGGTGCCAACAATAAATTCTAATAAAAACAAAGGTATAACGCATTTTGCTTTGTTTTAAATGGATCATGTTGGTGCGTTTTTTATCTGTGCTGAACTATTTGAGTGCAAATATCTCCTTCTGGTGCAAAGGGATATTTATTATTGTTTTAGCTGTGACTTGGTATGATGTCGATTAAATTTTTAGTCATAAATTGAGAACGTTATGGTTTACCCACACATCGATCCTGTTGCTCTGTCACTTGGGCCCATTCAGATTCATTGGTATGGTCTAATGTATTTGGCTGGATTCGTTGGTGCTTGGTGGCTGGGGCGGCTCCGTGCCGAGCGTTATGGCTGGACTGCTGAGCAGGTTGAAGATTTGCTGTTTTATGGGGCCATTGGCGTCATCGTTGGTGGTCGGCTTGGTTATACTTTATTT
>Ga0209495_1000764_pt1 | contig 23742 bp, 20 predicted proteins | sample EN1Hudsemesocosm_FD_184629 | JGI IMG/M metagenome (GOLD analysis project Ga0209495, IMG submission 184629) | Methane-oxidizing microbial communities from mesocosms in the Hudson Canyon - EN1E Hudson Canyon (SPAdes) (version 2) | ecosystem: Environmental > Aquatic > Marine > Cold seeps | place... | reverse complement strand
TAGATTTTTGTTGTAAAAGAAGGTCTAGTTCTGACTGGCCAAATAGAATAATCTGTAATAACTTTTGTTTTTCTGTTTCTAAATTAGTTAATAAACGTAAGGCTTCTAATGTTTCTAAAGGTATTGCCTGTGCCTCATCAATAATAAGCGTTATTTTTTGTTGATTGGCAGCCGTATTAAGTAAAAATGTATTAATTTTTCGTAAAAGAAGGCCGTCGTCTGTATCTGCTGCATAGGCAATACTTAGTTCATCAGCAATGGCTTTGTATAAGCTTGTAGCCGTTAAATGTGGATTAGGAATGTAGGCAGTAATAAAAGGGGTTTGAAGTTCGCCAAGTAGCTTTCGGCATAGCATGGTTTTACCCGTACCTACATCACCTGTTATTTTAATAAACCCTTCGCCATTATGTAAGGCAATGAGTAAAACATTTAATGCTTCTCGATGGCTTGGAAGTTCAAAGTAAAACTCAGTGTCGGGCGTTAGTCCGAAAGGGAATTCTGTCAAACCAAAATGGTTGAGGTACATTTTTTATTATTCCCATAAGGGGTGGTTTTGCAACTGTTTAAGTTGATCTCTGCTAGATTCCATTGAAGAAGACCAGTCACTATCATTCTTAATGATGGTTGGTTTTAGTAGAATAACCAATTCAGACTTTTTGACTTCACCTTTATTTATTCGAAATAAATTACCTATAAAGGGTATTTGGGTTAAGCCTGCAACGCCGTCTTTGCTTTCTTTGGATATTTCTTGCATTAAGCCGCCAATTACAATAATTTGCCCATTTTTGGCTTTAACAATACTATCAGACTCTCTTACTGTATTTAATGCCATAGGTAAGGAACCATCTTCATCATTGATAGTAAATTCTTTAGTCTGGTTTTCTACTCGAGTAATTGAAGGGTGAATATGTAAGGTAATATCATCCATATCATTAATTTGTGGCGTTACATCTAATGCAATACCTGAGAAGAAAGGAGTCCAGGTAATATCTGGATTAGTGATGGTGCTAGAACCACTGGAAACAGTGTTAGATGATATATCGGTGATAAAGTATTCATCACTACCCACCTTAATAATAGCTTTTTGGTTGTTCAGTGTTGAAATTCTAGGGCTAGATAGGATATTTGTTTTTCCTTGCGTTTCTAGCAATTCAACCACTGCAGCAAAGTCACCCCACTGAGCGCTAATACTAAAAACAGTACCTACAGCACCGAGGCCTGTCAGCATGGGAGCCAAAGTATTAGCGTCTCTAATAACACTTTGCCAGTTAACCCCAGCTTGGTGGCTATCATTAAGAATAACTTCGATGATTTTTGCTTCAATAATAACTTGTCTGCTAATTTGGTTTTGAGTGGTGTTAATAAATTGTTCTACTTCTCTTAATTGCATGGGTTTAGCACGAACAACAATGACTCCAGATTGGCGATTAATACTTATGCTTGTTTGCGGGTCTGTTGACAGAATTGTTTGTAAAGCCGCATTCAATTCATGCCAGAAGTCGGTTTGTGTTGATGTGCTAATCCAGCTGCCGGATGTTAAGGTGGAGCTGTTATCAACTTCATCTAAATCTGAATCATCATCATTTCCAGACAATTGACCCGAGGATACCCGAGTGTTTGATTGGCCTTCTCTCACTAGGTCAAGTCGATTGATTTTAAATATTTTAGTTTGCAATGTTGCGGGGTAAACAATATATCCCATCTCATTTTTTTTGTAATCATAGCCATAAACTTTTTGTACAGCATCCATCACTTGTGCAAGGGTGACATTTTTTAATTCTAATGAAATCACACCATTAACATCGGGATGAACAAGCATATTTTCATCAGTATCAATGACTAAACTCATAAAAAATTCACGCGCTTCTACTTCATGTAAAGAAATAGAAAATCTTTCATCTGCTATTATTGGCTTTTTTGCAAAAAGTGATTGATTAAAACTAGGGATTAAAGCCTCGGTCACAACAGCTGGAGGGGGTGTATTATCAACTGGAATACTCTGCTTGTGACCAAACATTTCATCTATTGTCTGATTATCAGCTGTTGGAATTGTTGAACAAGAAAGCAACAGAGGTAATATTATGAGTAATATAGGTTTGTTCATGAAATGGATGTTCAATACTTATTTAGTTTTATAGTTGCGAGTCAAAATAGAGAGTTTTTTGCTGATACCATTTTGTTCGATTATTACCGTGTTTTTATAAATTCTTAAAACTTTAACATCAGATAGAATTACATCACCTTGTTTCGCTACTATGCCATTAATAGTTGCCCGTTTAGAGTGCCCCGAAACCCAAATTGATGATAGATTTAAACTATCTGGTTGGTTCGGTTCCGTTTGTAAAGCTGAGTTAAAGTACGTTGGTTTTGTAGGGTCTCTTAGTTCTGCAGTGCTATTGGCAGTATTTAATAAAATAGAGAAAAAAAGGAAGACGGTTTTATAATCCAAGCCAGTTCTCCTCAAAACTCAAAGTATATACATTAAGGGTCGTTTCAGCGATAGGGTATTCTTTAACTTGATAGTCAATTGATTCCCAGTTAAAACGCCAAGGTAAAGCTTCTAAAGCTTCTAAGTATCTTAAAGTATTAAAATAATTACCACTTAAAGTAATAGACAGACCATGGCGATATATCCATGATGTTTCTTCTGGCGCGCTAGAAAAGGTGGATTTAGCTAAGGTTTTTAAATCAAGTATCTTTAAACCAGAGTTTTGTTGTAATAAATCTTGTAATACTTTTGGCATTAAATGGGCTGGAACAAACTTCTTATCTCCAGTATTTATTTTTGATTTAAGTTGCTGAAATTGCTTCTTAATTTCTTTAAGTATTAATTTGTTTTCCTTGTTTGGATCAATTTCCCCTAAAGCTTCTATTTGTTTTGCGACTTGTTGGTTTGCTGAAAGATTAATTTTAAGGGTCGATAGTTTTGTATTTAAAGCTTTTTGTTCAGTTGCTAAAGGTTGATAAATAAAGTTATCCCATGCTCCCCAGATTGTAATCATTATAGTGGCTATAATAATAACTCTCTCTCGTGGAGTGAGGGTATCAAACTTTTCTAATGCACTATTTATCATTGTCTTTTTTAGCTAAAAGTTCATCTGATGTGTTGATGGTAAAATTTAGTTGATTATTACTTTCATCTGATTGAGTTATTATTAGCTTTGCAAAAGACCGGCCTTGAAAAATAGCTTCATGTTGAAGCTTTTGTAAAAAAACAGCCGTGTTTTTAGCTTGGTAAGTACTCCCTTTTATATCAATAGTCTGTTGATCTCCATTTATGCTAATTGCTGTTATCCATACTTGAGGAATACTCTGTCTTGCCAATGCAATAAAATATCGAGAAAAACCTTGTGTCATGTCAGACGTATTATCGGTTAATTGATTGATAACTTGAGTTAAATGCTTAAGTTTGTTTTGGGAATGAGAAATTTCTGTAGGCAATAACTTATTAATTTGTTGTTTAGGGTGCTGAATACTTAGAAGTTGTATTTTAGATTCAGCCTCGGCAAGTTGTTGCTTAGTTAGTTGGATATTACTTTTAGTTGTTTCTAGCTCTGAAAATAAAAAACCACTATAAGCACTTAATAAAATTATGACGACTATTAACCCATAAATATAACTATTAATTGAGAGTAAGTTGCTTTGCCTCGGCTTTAGACTATCTTTGTATAAATTAACTTGTTGTATCATGCTGCTTCCAAACTATTTCTTAATGTTGCACCAATAACAGCAGCACAAAGTGATTGAGTGGAATCATCAAGTAAAATGTCACTATCAATAATAGCAGATAAATCCATAATTCTTGCAGTAATGCCGTGATTGTTATTCAGAATATTTAATAAGCTCTGAGTGTCTTGTGGTAGGGGGGTAACGGCTAGGCATGAAATGGGGGGTAAGCCATAAAAACTTTCTACATAATCAAGAGAGCGTTGGATTTCTAAAGCTAAACCACTTTGTTCCATAGAAATTTGTTCATCACTTAAGACGCTATCAGAAAATCCTAGGCGATCAAAACCTATGGCAAGTTTTCTATTAAGATAGATAGAGCCTTGTCGTTCAATGGTTATCTGGCCTGCTTTTTTTTGTAGATGCAGGACAGCAATGCCTTGATGGTTTTCTGGAAGTAAAGTTGAAAGGTTTCTTAGTGCTGTTTCTTGAATATCAATAATTTGTAACTGTAAATTACAATGAAGGCATAAATCAACTAAAGCTTGAATAGTTTGTTTTTGGCTGGCAATTATCTCAAGCATTGGGTTGCTATTAGCGCGTTCTGATATGGGTAAAGCGTAGTAATCTGTTATTGCGTCATCAACAGAAAACTCAAGCAAGTCACTAATTTTCCACAGGATAGCTTCATTAAGTTCATCATCTTCAACGATAGGTTTTTCAATTGATATTAAACGATAGTCTTCAGAAGAAAGTACTAAATGGCAATCGTATTCTGTTAAATGATATTTCGCTGTTATATCTTTTAAATCTGATAGTTTATTATTGGTATGGAAAAACTCACAATGGGTCAGTTTTGTTTTTTGATCGACTTTATATTCAGAGATAGCTAATGCAATACCTTCTGAAGTAAAGCTTAGGGCTACAATTCCTTTGTTAGTCTTTTTTTTGCCTAATAATTTGTTAAACAAATCCACTTTTAATTCCTAATAACTTAATAACTTAATTCTATATCAAGGATCTATAAATACAAGGCTTGATACTGATGAATAGCTGTAAAGTACAGAGAATCTATTTTAGAAGGTCAACTAATATTATTTATTAGAACGAGGAGAAGGCCGTTAATGTAGAATGCTACAGAAAATAATAACAATATAAAATAATGACCCCACAAACTAATTTCTCTAATTTTCAATTTCTTAAGAATTGTTTTAGGCGAATACTGCCTAATTCTCAGGCTATTGCCTTAGCTTTAATTTTAGTGATTGGTTTTGTCCTTATTATTACTTTGTCAGAAGTGTTAATGCCAGTGTTTGCATCTGTAGTATTAGCCTATTTGTTACAAGGGATTGTTAAAAAATTAGAAAGTGTTATTCCAAGATTAGCTGCTGTATATATTGTCTTTTCTGGGTTTATTACCTGTTTGGGTTTGATTATTTTTGTTTTAATGCCAATGGCCTCAGCTCAGGCAGTGCAATTAATACAGAGAATTCCAGAAATTGTTAAACGGGCACAAGCAGAAATTATGCGATTACCTGAAATGCATCCTCAATATATTACTGACGATGCTATTAAAGATGTGATGTTTTCTATACAGGAGGAATTATTGCATTATGGACAAGATATAATTTCTAATTCTGCCGCTTCAGTTGTTAGTTTAGTCACAGCAATGGTGTATTTGTTTCTAGTGCCACTTATGGTATTTTTCTTTTTAAAAGACAAGCAACCGATTGTTAAGTGGTTTTTGCAATTTATGCCAAAAGACCGGAGTCTGACAGTTAAGGTGTGGGAAGAAGTAGATATGCAGATTGCAAACTATGTTCGAGGTAAGTTTGTAGAAGTTTTTGTCTTAGCCTTGGTTAGTTATGTTACCTATAGTCTTTTAGGGCTAAATTACACCATATTACTTTCTGTGTTGATGGGGTTGTCAGTGATGATTCCCTATGTAGGTGCAACGTTAGTCACATTTCCCGTTTTAGGCGTTGCCGCAATACAATGGGGCTTTACTGCGGATGAATTTATGTATGTCGCAATTGCATATTCAATTATCCAGGCGATGGATGGGGTGGTGTTGGTTCCCTTGTTATTTTCAGAAGCGGTAAACTTACATCCAGTTGCTATTGTTGTAGCAATTTTGTTTTTTGGTGGGGTGTGGGGTTTTTGGGGTGTATTTTTTGCTATTCCGCTGGCAACAGCTGTTAAAGCTATCTTAAATGCATGGCCAACGCTAGGGGAAGCTCAATTGGATACTTCCTTTTGAAGGAAGAAAGTTATTAAATGTAGAACGTGAAAAAAAGGGGCTTTATCTTCTCAAGATAAAGCCCCTTTTTTGTTGTTAGCCCAAAGTCACATATAGAAATTGGAGTGGATTTTGGGTTAGGTAATTTCTTGTAATTTTTGTAACACTTCTTCAATATGGATTTTTACTTTAACTTTACGCCATTCATAGAGTAAGACGCCTTCTTCATCAATTAAAAAAGTACTTCTTTCTATTCCTCGGACTTGTTTGCCATACATGTTTTTCATTTTAATAACATCAAACAGTTCGCAAAGGTTTTCTTCTTTATCTGATAAAAGTTCAAAAGGGAATTCTTGTTTTGCTTTAAAGCCCTCATGTACTTTTACACTATCTCTTGAAACACCAAATATAATGGTATTAAGTGCTGAAAATTGTTCAATATTATCCCTGAAGTCTTTTCCTTCCTGAGTGCACCCAGGAGTATTATCTCTAGGGTAAAAGTAGATTAGAACTTTTTTTCCAAGAAAGTTAGAAAGTTTGAAGGGGGTATCTCCTGTTGAATCAGCTTCAAAATCAGGAATTGCTTTATTTATTTCTACAGTCATATTAGCGTTTTACGGGTTCGATAATAGCATCAATATTTAAGGTATCACAAAAATCCAAGAACTCTTCTCTTAACATAAGCAATCGAACTTGTGGTGGAACAAAAAGGATGAATTTAGTTGAAAAAATAGAAGTCTCAACATAAGGAGCTGGATAGCTACTGGCATTAATTTCATCTATACATACTTCACGTTCATAGAAAAAATTAGTAATATCTTCTATAACATTATGTCTATCAATTGATACAGTTTCTAAAGAGTAAGGGATATAACTTGGTTTGTGAGCGTCTTGTTCAGGTCTAAGGGTGTTTATTTGTATTTCTAGACGCTTCTGAAGACCCTCTAATAAGGACTCAACTTTAGCAATGTGGTTCCAGTTACCATCAACTAATAAGTAACTTGCAGTTGATTGAGCAAGGTTAGATGATTTAAGATTTAATACAGTGCAGTTGCAACTAGAAATAATGGCTAGGATTTCAGCTACAAAATTAGTGGATTTATTGCCTAGAGCTGAGATTGTTAGTTGCATAGAGGATATCCAAGTTTTTTTTGCAGTGTAGCATCAAAATCAATAAAAAAGTATGAAATGTTGGAGTAGACTGGTGATAATTTAATTAAGAAATGCTAGAGTCGGCCGACTTAATTAAGAAGAAGGTTATAATCTTAGATTAAATAATGATGTAGTTGCTTGAAGACCTGTTTGAAGGAATGGAAATGGCAGATTCAAAGAATAAAACAAATGATGATTCAACTGATGATTTTGCAGACGATTTAGATGCAATGCTTAATGATGCCGAATCCTCAATGGATGGTGGGGAAGACGAATTAATTGACGATGAAGATGTTATTGATCGCCTGTTGATGGATGATACTTTTGATAATGATGCTGAAAATAATACTGTAGATGAGTTTGCCGCTGATGAACAGGTTGATTCAAATGTAGAAGAGAGTAGTGCTAATACAATGGCTGAAAAACCAGAAGAAAATGAAATTGATGAATTTGCTGAAGATGAAATAATTGATTCTGTTTCTGTTAAAGAGGTCGAAGAAAAGGATGAGTTTGCTGATGAAGATGACTTTGATGTTGATAGTTTACTTGATTCCGTTGTAGAGGAAAAAGAAGAAGCCATCATTGAGGATAATGTAGCAAGTGAAGATGACTTTGATATTGATGATTTAATTGATTCAGCAGGTAGCAGTAAAGAAGAAAGTGAATTAGAAGTAGATAGTAAAAGTGCTGATGATGACTTTCTAATGGCCGACTTTGATATATCAGCTGATGATGACGAGTTGGTGAACGTTGATGAGATTATTGAGGCTGAAGCTGGGGCTGACATTGAAGATGAAACCGTCGACGCTGTTGAAGAACCAGAAGCTGAGCAAAAAATTGAGTCTAACCCTGTAGAAGAACAAAGTGGAGTATCTGCTGATTTTAGTAATGAGCTGGATGCTCAAAAGCTTGTAACAACACAAACAAACCAGGATTTAGCTAAGGCTAACGATGCGATAAAAGAATTAAAAACTCAGGTTCAGCAGTCATTAGCAGATAATGATGCCTTACAAAAATCACTGGCTGAATCAACAGTAACTATTGCCGAAAAAAATGATTCACTACAAGAAGAAATTGATACTTTACAAAAAGATCAACACAGGCTTAAAAAGGCTATAAAAGAAAGTGAAAGCAAGGTTCCCACTATAACTTATATTGTAATGGCTATAGCTATTTTGGCACTGCTAATTGGTGCAGGTCTTGGAGCTGTGGGTTATGGTGCAAAAACTGATGTTGAAGGTTTAACTGAATTAGTTGCAACATTAGAAGAAGAAATTGAAATAATTACTAGCAAAGACTCTTCTTCAGACGTTCGGGAAATTAACTTCAAGATTAATGAATTAAAGATACAGGATGATAAGCTTGAAGGACAGCTATTAGGATTAGCAAAAGAATCTCAAATAGTTAAACCTAATACGTTACAACCAATAGTTGATGATTTGCTAGTGCAAAATGCACATGCGCAAAAAGCAATTGAAAAATTATTAGCGGCTGTAGAAGTGTTGGAGCAGAAAGTAGTTATTACTGAAGAAGTAAGAAAGAGAGCATTAAGAGCAAGGAAAATTAGTGCTAAAGTGAAGTGGGTCGTTAATTTGGTTTCCTTCAAACAAGAATGGTATGCAAAACGAAAAGCAGAAGAATTTAATAAAAAAGGAGTTGCTGCAAAAGTTGAACGTGTTGAGGTAAATGGTGAAACATGGTTTCGTTTAAGAGTAAAAGATTTTAAAAGTAAATATGAAGCAGCTGCCTATGCTGTTAAAGTTAAAAAAATTCTTAACCTAAGTTCTGTATGGGTTACAAAAGCTTAGATTGGTTTTTTAATCTTTTAAATTTAGAATTTAATTGTTTTTATTATTTTTTTACTCAAATCGTAAAAAAGTATGTATAATGCGCATTCTTTAGAGAGATGGGTGTTTAGCTCAGCTGGGAGAGCATCGCCCTTACAAGGCGAGGGTCGGGGGTTCGATCCCCTCAACACCCACCACTTTCTAAAAAATAGGTAAACATTAGGCCAGCTTATATGCTGGTTTTTTTGTGTCTTGAGTTTATGGTTTCACAGTACTGCTTTAGGTGGTTTTTTGCTTAGAATCCTATTTATATTATTACTAACAAGTTGTAGTTATATTCAGAAGCCTTTGGAGCTTAAAGGTGAAGTAATTGAGTATGCGCAAACATTATATAAAAGGCAAAATCAAGTAACTCTAGAGGTTATGATGTTGCTTGAGGAAGAGTTGACTTTAGCTGAGGAAGAAAGGCTTTCAGATGCTGAGTTACAACTGCACGATAAATGCCAGTTATTAAATGAAATGGCTGTTTATGAAGCGAGTGGCGAGGAAGTCAGTTATTATTTTCAAGGACAGGTTCAAAGAAGTTTTAAGGGCTGTGATGAAAGTGTTAAAAACCTAGAGTCCATTTTAAAGCAGATAAGTAAATAAGTTTTAAGCTTCGGTATTTCTAATTTGGTGTTTGGACTTCCTGTCCTTATTTTTCTATCCTTGAATATTTTTTGGCATTATCCCAAAGTTAATTTCGTTCAGAATTTAGCAGTGCAATAATATCTTTGGTTTTCGGGCGTACACCACGCCAAATAAAGAAAGCTTCAGCAGCTTGCTCTATTAACATGCCTAAACCATCTAAACTCTTAGTCGCACCATTTTCTAATCCCCATTTAACAAATGCTGTAGGGGCATTGCTATAAGCAAGGTCGTAACAAGTACCATTACTTGCTAGTAAAGAGCTACTTAGAGGGGGAAGGTCACCTGTTAAGCTTGCCGAGGTGGCATTTAATATCAGGTCAAACTCACTATTCTTGATTTCATCATAAGAGCACCCGGTAATCTTACCTAGCTGAGAAAACTCTTGGCTAAGAGTGATTGCTTTTTCAACAGTGCGATTAGCAATAACAATGTGTGTAGGTGATTTTTGCATTATTGGGCCAATAATGCCTCGGCTTGCCCCCCCAGCACCTAATATTAGAATTCTTTTATTTTCTAGGGAAATATTATGGTTACTGGTTAGGTCGGTAACTAGGCCGATTCCATCAGTATTATCACCCAATAAGCTACCATCTTTTTGTAAAACAAGGGTGTTTACCGCTTTACTAAATTTTGCACGTTCTGACAAAGTGTCGGCACGTTGCCAGGCAAGTTCTTTTAAAGGGACTGTACAATTTAAGCCTTTGCCACCTTGTGCAAAAAAAGTACTAACCGAGTCATCAAATGTTTCGGCTGGAACATCTTGAGCGGTATAAGCTAATTGTTGTTGGGTTTGTTCAGCAAATAAAGTATGAATACGAGGTGATTTGCTGTGATTTATAGGGTGTCCAAAGACTGCATATTGATCAACTGTACTCATTTTTCTGCCTTTAACCATTGGGCTACATCTTTTGCGAAATAGGTGAGAATTGCATCACTCCCCGCGCGTTTAAAGGCAAGAAGTGACTCTAGTACAACTTCTTGTTCATTCAGCCAACCATTCATAGAAGCTGCTTTTAACATGGCGTATTCACCACTTACTTGATAAGCGAAAGTAGGTACAGCAAACTGTTCTTTTGCTCGGCGGATAATATCTAGATATGGCATGCCGGGTTTGACCATAATCATATCTGCACCTTCGTCTAAATCTAATTGAATTTCACGTAAGGCTTCATCTGAATTGGCAGGGTCCATTTGGTAACTGTATTTATTACCAGTACCTAAGTTTCCTGCTGAACCAACAGCATCTCTAAAGGGGCCGTAGAAGCTGGAGGCATATTTGGCTGAATAGGCTAAAATTTGGGTGTTAATATAGTTGTTGCTTTCTAACGTTTGTCTAATGGCACCAATGCGTCCATCCATCATGTCTGAAGGCGCAACAATATCTACTCCTGCTTGAGCGTGAGATAAAGCTTGTTTACAAAGAACTTCAACTGTCTCGTCATTAATAACATAACCATCAGTATTAATGAGTCCATCTTGGCCATGAGAGGTAAACGGGTCTAAAGCTACATCGGTAATAACGCCTAAATCAGGAAAAGCTTTTTTTAAGGCTCTAACACAGCGTTGAGCTAAACCTTCTGGGTTATAAGCTTCTTCAGCATTATCTGATTTTTTTTCTGTTGAAGTAACTGGAAATAAAGCGATAGCAGGTATGCCGAGTTGATATATTTGAGCAGCTTCTTCAAGCAGTAAGTCTATAGACAAGCGCTCTACACCTGGCATTGATGCTATTTTTTGTCTTTGATTATTTCCCTCAATAACAAACATTGGGTAGATAAGGTCATTGCTTGATAGCACGTTTTCTCGCATTAGACGGCGAGAAAAGTCGTGATAACGCATTCTTCTCATGCGTGTATTAGGGAAATTAATGTTATTATGTGCCATCTTATCCATAGATTGTGGTTAAAAAGTCTTTGTAAACTACAAAGATTATTGTATCAGTGTGCCTATTTTATAGGTACTTAAAATAAATATTATGACACTTTGAGTAAAGTGGAGATTTTATGAAATACCAAAATATCAAAAAAATTCTTATATTAGCTAGTTTCTCTGTTCTTTTAGGGTTGTTTTCAATATCTAAAGCTATGGCGGCTGAGTTGGTTGAGCCACAGATACCTATTGAAAGGGCATCTATCAAGTTAAAAGAAAGTCTTAAAGATGAGACTTTTTTAAATGATTTTGCAAAAATCAATGATTTTGTTGAAGAGGTGATAGCGCCTCATACTGACTTTCATAAGATAGCAAAGCTGGTTGTTGGTAAATACTGGAAGCGTGCAACTGATGAAGAACAAAAGAATTTTGAACAAGAATTTAAGGTTTTATTGGTAAGAACTTATTCTAGAGCCTTTGTAGATTTTGATGACTGGACAATGACTTTTTTACCTCTGGATATGGATAAAGCGGTAAAAACTGTAAAAAATAAACAAGCAGTTACTGTAAAAACTCAAATATTGCAGCCTGGACAACGTCCTTTTGCTATTAGTTATAGAATGTGGCGGACTGATGAAAACTGGAAAATTTATGATATTGTTATTGAAGGTATTAGTCTGGTTAAAAATTACCGTACATCAATAGGATCAAGAATTAAAAAATCTGGTTCTAGTTTAGCTTCAGTTACTGAATTTTTAGCTAAGAAAAACAGAACGGCTTTAGCGAAAAAACAAGATAAAGACGATCAAGAAGAGCAGTCATAAATTTAGATTAATTCATAATCTATTCTAAATAAAAAGGGGTAATAAACTGCATGTATTGTGCAGTTTATTACCCCTTTTTAGGTTTAAGTCACCAAGTAAAATAACATATTCAAGTCATGAGAACTAAGCAGGATACTCTATATTCAAGTCCTATAGGCCCCGTTAATTCATTTAAATTTGATCAGGCAGTTGTTAATGTTTTTCCTGATATGATTCAAAGATCAGTACCAGGTTATCAAACAATTATTTCTGCTATCGGAGTATTAGCAGAAAGGTATAGTCAGGATAATAGTAGTTGTTATGATTTAGGCTGCTCATTAGGGGCGGCAACCTTATCAATGCGGCACCAAATATCGGCAAAAAATTGCAAAATCATAGCGGTTGATAATTCAGAGTCTATGATTAAACAGTTTAGAGAAAATTTAGCATTGGATGCTGAAGCTGTTGAGGTAGAAAGTTTTTGTGCTGATATCAGAAATATTGTTATTGAGAATGCATCAGTTGTGGTCTTAAACTTTACATTACAATTTATTCCTATTGAAGATAGAAAGGCTTTTTTGAGTAAAGTCTATCAAGGCTTATTGCCAGGCGGGATTTTAATTTTATCTGAAAAGCTTAAATTTGATGATCCTAAGCAGCAAGAATTACAGACTGAATTACATCATGCTTTTAAAAAATCACAGGGTTATAGTGATTTAGAGATTAGTCAGAAACGCTCAGCTTTAGAAAATGTTTTGCTAGCTGAAACATTTAATAATCATCAACAGAGATTAAGTAATGTTGGTTTTAACAGTGCCGAAGTGTGGTTCCAGTATTTTAATTTTGCATCTATGATAGCCTTAAAAAATGATTGATTATCAACCCTTATATAAACAACTTGTTGAATTAAAATCTGAAGCTTGGGTAGATATTATTCCTCAGCAGATCAGCCAAGCCTTTGATTTAAGTTCTAATGGAAATATAGCTACTTGGCTAGAAGCACTTGAGCAACTGCCTCAAGACATGGCTTCAATAACTGAGTTGGATGCAAATCAAGTAAAAATAGGTGGTAAGTCTGATTTAGACAGTAGTCAGAAAGCTGATTTATTAGAGCAGTTAAAAGCTTTTCATCCGTGGCGAAAGGGGCCTTATGATGTTTTTGGAGTGCATATTGATACGGAATGGCACTCGGATTGGAAGTGGGATAGATTAAAGTATGAAATATCCCCTTTAGATAACAGGTTTGTTCTTGATGTTGGTTGTGGTAATGGTTATCACTGTTGGCGAATGCTCGGAGCAGGAGCAAAGATGGTGGTAGGGGTCGATCCTTTATTATTAAATGTTATCCAGTTTCAAGTGATGCGGAAAATGTATGGGGAAGCTCCTGTTTATGTTTTACCTATTGGACTAGAGAAAATACCTGCTGAAACAAAAGTATTTGATACGGTTTTTTCAATGGGGGTGTTATATCATCGCCGGTCACCTATAGATCACTTGTTAGAATTAAAAGACTGTTTACGGCCTGGAGGTGAGCTGGTTTTAGAAACGCTGGTTATTGAAGGCAAAGAGGGTGAGGTATTAATGCCAGAGGGTCGATATGCAAAAATGCGTAATGTTTGGTTTTTACCCAGTTGTGATACTTTAATCAGCTGGTTGAAGCGCTGTGGCTTTAAAAATTGTCGTGTAATTGATGTTTCTTTAACGACAGTGGATGAACAGCGATCAACAGAATGGATGCAGTTTCATTCTTTAAAAGAATTTCTTGATCCAGAAGATGATTCATTAACCTGTGAAGGCTTACCTGCACCAAGGCGAGCGATTATTTTGGCAGATGCACCTTAAGGTAATGGGTTAAAAATTTGATTAGTCGTTTCATTAGCTTGTATTTGATAAACTATAGGGTTTTAGGTATTGGTTTGAGAGAAAGTAATGAGTGACCCTCGTGTTGGATTTATAAGTTTAGGCTGCCCCAAAGCTTTGGTAGATAGTGAACAGATTATTACCAAGTTGAAGACGGAAGGCTACCAAGTGTCTCCAACTTATCAAGATGCTGATCTCGTTGTTGTTAATACTTGTGGTTTCATTGATGCAGCAGTAGAAGAATCACTGGATAGTATTGGTGAGGCTTTAGCTGAAAATGGAAAGGTTATTGTAACGGGCTGTTTAGGCGCTAGAGAAGATGAAATTAGAGCACGTCATCCTCAAGTGTTAAGTATTACGGGTGCGCATGCAGCAGATGAAGTGGTTTCTGCGGTACATCAGCATTTACCTGCGCCTCATAACCCTTTTCTTGATTTGGTTCCTCCTCAGGGAATTAAATTAACACCAGATCATTATGCTTATTTAAAAATTTCAGAGGGTTGTAATCATCGATGTACCTTTTGTATCATTCCATCTATGCGAGGCGATCTCGTTAGTCGTCCTGTTGATGATGTGTTATTAGAAGCAGAAAATTTAGCAAAAGCAGGTGTAAAAGAGTTATTGGTTGTTTCTCAAGATACTAGTGCTTATGGGGTGGATTTAAAATATCAGGCTAGGGACTGGAAAGGGCAATCTATCAATACACGGTTTTATGATTTAGCAAAAGCCTTGGGTGATTTAGGTATTTGGGTTCGCATGCATTATGTTTACCCATACCCTCATGTTGATGATGTCATTCCTTTAATGGCAGAAGGATTGATATTACCTTATTTAGATATTCCTTTTCAGCATGCTAATAGCAGAATTCTCAAGCTAATGAAAAGGCCGGCAGCTTCAGAAAATAATCTAGAACGTATTAAGGCTTGGCGAAGTGTTTGTCCTGATATTGTTTTACGAAGTACTTTTATTGTGGGCTTTCCTGGTGAGACTGAAGAAGAGTTTCAAGAATTATTAGACTTTTTAACAGAAGCGCAAATGGATAGAGTGGGGTGTTTTACTTATTCTGCCGTTAAGGGTGCTGTTGCAAATGATTTGCCAGATTCTGTGCCAGAAGAGGTTAAGCAAGATCGGTTACAGCGTTTTATGGCTCATCAAGCTGTTATAAGTGCAGAGCGATTACAGCGCAGAGTGGGTAGAATAGAAACCGTTTTAATTGATGAAGTTGTTGAAGAAGGTGCTGTTGCACGAAGTAAAGCCGATGCCCCAGAAATTGATGGGCAGGTTTTTATTGATGGTGCGACTCATTTAAAAGTTGGTGAATTGGTTGAAGTAAAGCTAGAAGAAGCTGATGACCATGATTTATGGGGGCATTTAATATAACCCGAATCCACACTTAGAAACTGGGTATGGGTATAAGTTTATTGGGTCTAAGTACAATACAGTATATAATTGACGAATTTTTATTAAAATCTCACAAAATCTCACTGGAAAACAAGCATGCTGGGTAAGCTGGTCAAATTAGTTGTTGGAAGTCGTAACGATAGAAATGTTAAACAAAAACGGGCGTTAGTTAAAAAGGTTAATGCCTTAGCTTCCGAATATGAAAAACTATCAGATGATGAATTAAAAGCGAAAACACAGGAATTCCGTGATCGCCTTGAAAGTGGAACAAAACTGGATGATTTAATTCCAGAAGCATTTTCAGCTGTTAGAGAAACATCAAAACGTGTTTTTGGCATGAGCCATTATGATGTTCAGATGATTGGTGGCATGATTCTTAATGATGGCCGTATTGCTGAAATGAAAACAGGGGAAGGTAAAACGTTAATGGCGACATTAGCGGCTTACTTAAACGCTCTGCCAGCTAAAGGTGTGCATGTTGTCACAGTGAATGATTATCTGGCTGCTCGTGATGCTGCTTGGATGGGAAAGCTGTATAACTTTTTAGGCTTGAGTGTTGGTGTTATTGTTAGCGATTTAGGGCATCAGGAAAGAAAAGATGCTTATGCTGCTGATATAACCTATGGCACAAATAATGAGTTTGGTTTCGATTATTTACGTGACAATATGGCTTTTAGCATGGAGCAAAAAGTTCAGCGAGAATTAAATTTTGCTATTGTCGATGAGGTTGATTCAATTCTAATTGATGAAGCTAGAACACCTCTTATTATTTCTGGTCCTACAGAAGAGGGAACAGAGGTTTATCAAAAAACAAATAAAATTGTGCCATTCTTAACAGCACAAGAAATTGTAGAAGATAAAGAAGAGCAAGAAAAAATGCCAGGTGATTATCTGGTTGATGAAAAAAGTAAACAAATACATTTAACAGAGCAAGGTCATGAGCGGGTTGAAGAGCTTATGGTTGAACTTGGCATGATGGAACAAGGTGCAACTTTATATGATGCATCTAATATTCGCTTAATGCATTATCTAAGTGCTTCATTGCGAGCGCATGTACTGTTTCAAAAAAATGTTGAGTATGTAGTCAGAGATGACGAAGTCATTATTGTTGATGAAAATACTGGCAGAATGATGTCAGGGCGTCGTTGGTCTGATGGCTTGCATCAGGCGATTGAAGCTAAAGAAGGGGTAACTGTTAATAATGAGAACCAAACATTAGCATCGATTACCTTCCAAAACTATTTCCGTTTGTATGAAAAGCTATCAGGTATGACAGGTACAGCTGATACTGAAGCTTTTGAGTTAAATAAAATTTATGGCTTAGAAGTAGTTGTTATTCCAACACATAGAGATATGATTCGGGATGATAGAGGTGATTCAGTTTACCTTACTAAAATGGAGAAGTATCAGGCCGTTGTTGAAGATATTAAAGAATGTGCGACACGAAAGCAGCCTGTTTTAGTGGGTACAACTTCGATTGAAAATTCTGAAATTATTTCTCAAATTCTAACGCAACAAAATATTGAGCATGAAGTGCTAAATGCAAAGCAACATGAGCGTGAAGCGCATATTGTTGAAAATGCAGGAGCCCTTGGAGCAGTAACTATTGCTACCAATATGGCCGGTCGTGGTACAGATATTGTGTTGGGTGGGAACTTAGAAGCTGAGATAAAAGCTTTAGGTGAAGATGCTTCTGATGCAGAGATAGAAAAAGTCCGTGGCGCATGGTTGGATAGACATCAACAAGTATTGGATAGTGGTGGTCTACATGTTATCGGATCAGAAAGACATGAGTCTCGTCGGATTGATAACCAGTTAAGAGGACGTTCTGGAAGACAAGGTGATCCAGGTTCAACACGTTTTTACTTATCATTAGAAGATGATTTGATGCGTATTTTTGCTTCAGAACGTGTCTCTCGTTTAATGAAATCTCTTGGTATGGAAGAGGGTGAAGCTATTGAGCATCCATGGGTAACAAGAGCCATTGAAAATGCGCAGACTAAAGTAGAAGGGCGTAACTTTGATCAGCGTAAAGAAATCCTAGCTTATGATGATGTCGCTAATGATCAACGTAAAGTTGTTTATGAGCACCGTAATGAATTAATGGCTTCTGAAGACATTAAGGAAATGATTAGTAGTATTCGTCATGATGTATTAAATGATGTAGTCACTAAATATATTCCAGCAAAAACAATGGAAGAACAGTGGGATGTTAAAGGCTTAGAAGAGCATCTTTCTCAAGAATATTTATTAGACTTACCTTTAGCTGAGAAGTTAGATAATGATAAGTCTTTTCAAGAAGGTGATTTACGTCAATATATTGTTGATGAGTTAGAGCAATCAAGTAAAGAGAAAGAAGAAGCTTCAACTACCGAGGTTATGCGACACTTTGAAAAGTCTTGTATGTTACAAGTACTTGATAATAGTTGGAAAGAACATCTTGCATCTATGGATTCTTTGCGCCAAGGTATTCATTTTAGAGGCTATGCTCAAAAAGATCCTAAGCAAGAATACAAGCGTGAAGCCTTTGATATGTTTACTAGCTTGCTAGATCATATTAAATTTGAAGTGGTAGGAATTTTAGCCAAGGTTCAAGTAGCGCAAGAGGAAGATGCCGACGCTATTGATGAACAAAGACAAGCACCTCAAGAGATGCATTATGAACATGCAGAAGCAATGCCTACTAGTGAGCAAGCTCCTGAAGCGAATGGTTCTCAAAATATAGAAAACCAAGAAGAACACGAACAACCATTTGTTAGAGATGGTAAGAAAGTAGGGCGTAATGACCCTTGCCCTTGTGGATCAAATAAAAAATACAAACAGTGTCATGGGAAGTTGAGCTAGTATTTTTTTAATTGCTTAGTCTATTAATGTTTTATTTTGGGGCGCAGGCTTTAGCCTGCAAGAGTACGATAAAAATGCAGGTTAACCCCCGCGTTCCATATATATAATATTTATAAATTGAGTAGTTAGCTGATTTTTAGACTGTATTGATTGTTCTTTTATATAAAAATAAGAACAGACAATACAATACCTTTGTTTCAAGTATTAGCTGGAGGGAATTCGGCCAGTATCTTAATAAAAATTTTTACGTATATAAACGGTAATTGTTATGCCAAATAGAACCTTTGAGAAAAGTAAACCAAAATCAAATATTACAAAGCTTCCTGATCTAGGAATGGATAGAAAGGACTTTGTAGCTGATTTTAAAAGATATTACAGCCATCGTTTAGGGCGTGATGAGTTATGTCGTTCTCCACATTATGCATACGAGGCACTTTCTTTAGCTGTAAGTGATCGTTTAATTGAACGTTGGAAAAAAACATACAATACTTATAGAGAAGAAGATTGTAAAAAAGCATTCTACATTTCAATGGAATTCTTGATGGGTAGAACACTAAGTAATGCTATGTTAAATCTAGGTATTACATCTACTGTAGATAAAGCATTATATGATTTAGGTTTAGACCTAGAAGAACTGATTGATAGTGAGCCAGATGCTGGATTGGGTAATGGTGGTTTAGGACGATTAGCAGCTTGTTTTATTGATAGTTGTGCAACTTTACAGTTACCAGTTACAGGCTATGGCTTACGTTATGAATATGGTATGTTTGCTCAAGGCTTGGAAAATGGTGAGCAAATAGAAAGACCAGATCATTGGTTACGTAATGGCAATGTTTGGGAAATTGAACGTCCTGAATACACTGTGCGTATTAAATTTGGCGGGCATACAGAAAAGCATATAGATGAAAATGGAAAAGAAAGAATTACTTGGGTTAATACTAATGACATTCTAGCTGTTCCTTACGATACGCCTATTCCTGGTTACCAAAATGGTACGGTAAATACTTTACGTTTATGGAAATCAGAAGCAACTGAAGAATTTGATTTGCAAGAGTTTAATGCAGGTCAGTATGCAGAATCAGTTGCAGAAAAAAATACAGCAGAAAACATTACTATGGTGCTGTACCCTAATGATTCTAACGAAAATGGTAAGGTCTTAAGGTTACAACAACAATATCTATTAGCATCAGCAAGTTTACAAGATGTTGTTTCTAACTGGGTGGGTCGTCATGGAACTGACTTTACTCACTTTGCTGAAAAGAACTGTTTTCAATTAAATGACACACATCCAAGTATTTCAATTGCAGAATTAATGCGATTATTAATGGATGAGCATGGTATAGGCTGGAGTGATGCTTGGGAAATTACCAGCAAAACTATGGCATATACAAACCATACTTTATTGCCAGAAGCATTAGAAAAATGGTCGGTTGGTTTAATGCAACATCTATTGCCTCGCGTAATGGAAATTATTTTCGAAATTAATGCGCATTTTATGGCAGAAGTTTCTGAACATTGGCCTGGTGATACTGAACGTTTAACCAGAATGTCAATTATTGAAGAAGGTCATGATAAGCAAGTACGTATGGCTTATTTGGCAATTGTAGGTAGTTTTTCTGTTAATGGTGTAGCGGCATTACATTCTCAATTATTAAAAGATGGCTTGTTTAATGACTTTTATCAGTTATGGCCTAATAAATTTAATAATAAAACTAACGGTGTTACACCAAGACGTTGGTTGGCAGCATGTAACCCAGAATTAGCAGAATTAATTACTAAAACAATTGGTGATGGTTGGGTAACTGACTTATCTCAATTAGAAAAACTTAAACCGCATGCAGAAAAACCTGCATTTAGAAAAAAATGGTTTGCATTACAACAAGCTAGTAAGCAACGTCTGATTGACTATAAAACAGAAGAGTTAGGTTATGAACTAGGCTTATCTGTTGATGCCTTGTTTGACGTACAGGTTAAACGTATACATGAATATAAACGTCAAATTTTAAATGTTTTACATGTTATTCATTTATATAACAGAATTAAGGCCGGTGATACTAAAGACTGGGTTTCTCGTTGCGTATTGATTGGTGGTAAAGCGGCTCCTGGTTATGCAATGGCGAAGAAAACAATTAAGCTGATTAATAATGTTGCTAATGTCATCAATAATGACCCTGAAGTTGGTGATAAGCTAAAATTGGTTTTCTTACCTAACTATAGAGTCTCTGCTATGGAGAAAATTTGTCCAGGGGCTGACTTGTCTGAGCAGGTTTCAACAGCGGGTAAAGAAGCATCAGGTACAGGAAACATGAAGTTCATGATGAATGGTGCTTTAACAATCGGAACATTAGATGGTGCAAATGTTGAGATTCGTGAAGAAGTTGGTGATGAGAACTTCTTCTTATTTGGTCTAACCGAATCTGAAGTTGAAGATTTAAGAACTCACTACAATCCTTCTGCTGTTATTGAAGGGGATGAAGATATCAAAGCTATAATGAAACTGCTTGAATGTGGTCATTTTAATCAATTCGAACAAGGTATCTTTGATGATATTATTGGTTCATTAAAAAGCCCAAATGATCCATGGATGACTATTGCTGATTTACGTAGTTATATAGATGCTCAAGAGCGTGTAAGTGAAGCTTATAGAGACAAAGATAACTGGAGCAAAATGAGTATTTTAAATACTGCAGCAAGTGGGAAGTTTTCTACAGATAGAACTATCGGTCAATATGCTGATGAGATTTGGGACTTAATACCTGTTGATAGCTCTAAATAAGGTTATACAGTGAAATAGGGAAAGACTAAACTATTCCTCTTTTGCTATAAGTAAAGAGGTACAAAACTTGTTAAGGAAGCAACTTTATGATGCTTTTCTTAGTGGGGGTTGTACCTCTTTTTTATTGGATCAAGATTTATTAACTTATTTTAAAGGTTAGTTAATGCTTAATATTGTTTTATACGAGCCAGAAATACCAGCAAATACCGGTAATGTTATACGATTGTGTGCCAATACAGGTGCACAGTTGCATTTAATACACCCTTTAGGGTTTGAGTTAGATGATAAAAAATTACGCAGAGCTGGGTTGGATTACCATGAATGGGTTAATGTTCATCAGTATGCATCATTAGCTGAGTATATCGAAAAGGCAAAACCTAATAGATTGTTTGCTTTAACAACTAAAGGATCCACAAATTATGCTGATGTTTCTTTTCAGGATGGTGATGCTTTAATGTTTGGGCCAGAAACCAGAGGGCTTCCTAATGAGTTTCTATCTCAGCACGAAGAAAGTCTAAAGGTATATTTACCCATGAAGGCTGAAAGTAGGAGTTTAAACCTATCGAATACAGTTTCTATTGTGCTATTTGAAGCGTGGAAGCAATTAGATTTTAATGGTGGAAAAATAAAATAAGTCTACTGAAGCCACTCTAAATCCTTTGTATATAGAGTTTTAATTAGTTCGGTGTAGTTTCGATTTGTCCTGTTCTGTCTCAACGTGGTTTTAAATTTACACCTTTTACTACGCCTAGCCATTTTTTAACTGATAATGACAAAGCATTAGTTGCTTCATAAATATTTTTTAAAAATATCAAAAAGACTTTTAATATCCTAATTAATGGAGTACATTCCAAAAGAAAACATCTGGTATTGAAACATGGTAGAAGAAAAGGGCTCTAAACACTGGTCAATGGATAAATCTCTTAAATATATTTATATCAATGAGGTTATTTTTATCACATTGGTGTTCTTATGTTTTATTGGTGAATTATTAGCTGAACTTACTGATCGTGTTGCCATGTTTTATTGGTTCTTTATCACACCAGTATTTTTTTATTGCTCTATATTGAGTGAGAAAGCAAAGGCCATTAGCATTGGTGTAAAGAACGACTATTTAATTCGTTACGAGCTGTTTTACTGGGGCAGTACGATGATAGCTGTATTACTCGTATTTTTTATGTGGCATGCTGAAGTTATAAAGCCAGGTGCTGCCGCATTAACTATCCATATTATACTAGCTAATACTACATTTCTTACTGGTATCGTTTTAGGCGTCCACTATTATATGGTTGGATTGATTTTATTTATGACGGCTGGATTAAGTATTTTAATGGGCGGTTCATTTGGCCTTGATCTAGTGGTATCAATCCCCTTTATATGGCTAGGGTTCCATTTAGAAAAAACATTCCTATTCCCAATACTTAAAAGAAAAAATGACTTTCAAAAAGATTTTTCTAAAGACATCAAAAAAGATCGCAGAGGGTAACCATAAAGATCGTTATGTTAAATGATAACGGACTGAAGTCCGCTACAGCATTCTATACCCTCATTTTGTTTTAATTTGGGTTTGTGTCATAGCCATGTAAAGTTATTTTCTAATATTCCCTGCATGTAAACCACATTCTTTTTTAGTGGCTTCTTCCCACCACCAGCGGCCAGCGCGTTCATGTTGATTGGGTAGAACGGGTCTAGTGCAGGGTTCACAGCCAATGCTAATAAAACCTTTTTCATGTAAGTCATTATAAGGGACTTGATAAGCTTCTATATGATCCCATACTTGGCTTGAGCTCCAGTTAAGTAAAGGGTTGAATTTTATTAACTGGGTATCATCAGTTGAAAAGGCTGTATCAATTTGAACTTCAGGAATATCATTTCTAGTATCTAAACTTTGATCTTTTCTTTGTCCTGTAATCCAGGCATCAAGCTGTGATAGCTTGCGTCTAAGGGGTTCAACTTTACGAATACCACAACATTGTTGATGACCATCCTCATAAAAACTAAATAAACCTTTTTCTTTAACAAAAGCATCCAAAGAATCGCGCTCTGGAGTCAATAACTCAATATCAATTTTGTAGTGCTGTCTTACTTTCTCAATAAAACGATAAGTTTCTGGGTGTAGACGACCAGTGTCTAAAGAGAATACTTGAATATCTTTTCTAATATTAAGTGCCATATCGATTAAAACTACATCTTCAGCACCACTAAAAGAGATGGCAATATTGTCAAAGTTTTCTAATGCGGCTTTTAAAATAGCGCGTGGTTTTTTACTTTGTAGTTGAGTTTGAATAGCTTGAATATCGAAAGAGGTCATAGTTAGTGTTATTAAGTTAAAGAGATTATATTCACACAAAGCCACGGAGACACTAAGAAGAGAGTTTGTATACCCTTTCCTTAGGAATGTACATGAAATAAAATTAACAACTATCAAACTGGAAGTGGGACTTTAGTCCCGCATTGGGTCGGGCGAGGCTAAAGCCTCACTTCCAAGTTACTCAAGTTATTTCGTGCACGTTCCTTATTCCTTAGTGTCTCTGTGGCTCCGTGTGAAAAGTTTTTTATCAATACCTTTTTAACTCTGAGAAAAGTATTTATCTAAAAAATCATCAAAAGAAAGTGAGTCGTTTGCTTCAATAGTTTGTTGGTTAGCATGAGAAT
>Ga0209495_1000762_pt1 | contig 23795 bp, 25 predicted proteins | sample EN1Hudsemesocosm_FD_184629 | JGI IMG/M metagenome (GOLD analysis project Ga0209495, IMG submission 184629) | Methane-oxidizing microbial communities from mesocosms in the Hudson Canyon - EN1E Hudson Canyon (SPAdes) (version 2) | ecosystem: Environmental > Aquatic > Marine > Cold seeps | place... | reverse complement strand
GAAAATATTGTATTTGGCTCAATATTTAAAGCAGCTTGTAATGTTTGAGTATGCTTGTAGTTCTGGTGTAGAGGATTCTGAAATTTAGAAGTATGGCGGTAAATCTTCTGAGTCCAAGTTTTCTGTTTTTCACTACCAAAGATCCAGCCTTTCATGTTTTTTGTTTCGATAACGAAAACACCGTACCTGGAAACAATCACATGATCTATTTGGGTTGTTCCATCTTCGGTAGGCAGTGTTACATTTTTAAATAAAGTGTACTTGTCCTTATCGAGTAAGAATTTCGCCATCAAGTTGACCTTTAATTCACCAAAAACACCTTTTATAAAAGGTGTTTTTAGAAAACTAAGTACGAGTAGGGTAGGGATTACCCACCAATAGGCGGTAAGAAGTTGTTCAAATATAGCGGTTATATTCATAATGTTTAACTCTTAAAATTGTCGTTCACAAGGAATACCATCACCATCGCCATCTATTTTTGTATTAGGACAATTACGAAGGTAAAACATGGCTTCTTCATAAGACCCCATTTCTGTGCACCATACCTTACCTTGGCATTGAAATTTTTCGACTTTCCTTACTTGCTGTATTGTCGGTGAAGCATAAGTAGGCATGGGGGATTTTTCTGAAACTTTACTATAAATAAAAACAGCTGTTCCAATAATAATAGCAGGTAAAAGTTTAAATCTATTCTTTGATTTTACTGTTTTTATAGGCGTTCTTGGCTTAGGACGGTATGAAGTTTCAGGTTTACGCTTATGTTTTATAGAATCTAAAGTAAGCACTTGGCGAACACCCTCAATTTTGGCATTAACAGCACGAACTTTACTGTTAGTATCAGTCATTATTTCATAATGAATAATATCGCCAATAATAGGCTTACGTTCCATCCCTTTAAGTGCTGATATATGAATGAAAATATCACCGTTACCATTTTCCTGCTTTATAAAACCAAAACCTTTATCATCAATCCAGCGTATTAACTTTCCTTTCTTAATTTCCATACTTCAATCTTTTCCATAACTCATTAACAATCACCCCAGCCCCACCATCAGGATGCTTAGTCCCGCAATCCGCAAGTAGTTTACTATCAATATCATGCAACCCAAACGCATTCCTAATCGCCAAACCTAAACCAAAATGCAAATCAATAAGGTCATCTTCTTTCAATACTCTTATTTCATCTTTCTGATCATCACTTAGAATAAACAGCAATTTATCTACTGCCTCAGCAACTGTGTCAGGTGGTCGAAGATCACGGTTAAAGGAATCAATCCAGTTATCAGTCATTTAATTAAAGCCTGACAAAGTAGGGAAGGGCTATCAGAAAAATACCAACACCAAGTAATAGTGTAAGAGTATCGACAAAATAAGGGTACGTCATCAATGCTAATCCAGTAAGTAATGGCATTACGCTACGTTGTTTTCTTCCGTAAACAAAGAAACCGAATCCAATTGAGCTAAACAGTACGTTCCATAATAAAAAAGACTCACTTTCCATGATTAGCCTGATTTCTCATATTCATCAAACCATATCTAACTAATTTTCTCTGTGGAGGTGGGGTTAGATTGATCTCTAATTCTTTTAGAGCAAGACTGATCGCTTCAGAATAACCCCGTTGTTTTTTCACCTTTATCGTTGCTTGTGGCCGCTTCTTTTTTTCTAACGGTAAAGGTTTTCTACCGCGTGTTTCTATTTTTTCTGACATCACTAAATCCATTAGTTTTAATGGATTTAGTATAGCTTATTTTAGGTAACCTAAAAAACATCATGAACCCCAGTAACAACAATCGTTACTTTAATCTTATCGCCTAAACTTTGATTAAGAGTCGTCGTTATTTTTATTACTACATCGTCTGAAGCTAGGTCATGCACTATATTTCCAACGGTATCAAATTCAGAAATCCCCATATTTGCCGCTGAAATATTGACTAACACTCCATAAGCTTGCTGAAAAATACTAACATTGCTTGATAATAATGACGAAACTGCATCTTGTGCCGCTCTACCTTCTCTATTTTTACCCTCAGCCGTACCAATGCCAATAGCACAAAGGCCTACATTTTTGGTAATCATTTTCAAATCAGAAAAATCAAATCCTATTATGCTCTGCTGCGTAACAGCATCAGACATGCAACGCACTATACTAAGCTGCATATCATTAATAATATTATCTGATTTATCTTGGATAAGAATAAGTGAGTCACTCACCTTTGTTAGTTCCGCAATGTAATCAAAAACAGATGCTATGGTAACGACTGATATTGTTAATATTTCTAGTTCTTTTGCTTTTTCAGCAACACTAAAGAAGTCAGCTGTTTTCCCACTTTCAGACATATCAGCTATTAAAAATAGCAAATGACATCTTCCCAATATAGGGTTGATATTAGCTTCAGAAAAACTATGAAATTCAATATTTTCAACGGTGCTGTTCCGCATGTTTTTTATAGCTAAATCTCCAGCATCACCAATGCCAATAACTTTAATAGCTGCGTGTTCAAGACCTAAATCCAATAGTTCATATTTCATAAATCACCCTTTATTACAGCCACGCGGCAAAATCCAAGGATTACTTTTATCATGCTTTACGTAATCAGCCACAGGTATTGTTTCACCTGTTACTCGCTCAATTTCAGATACCGAAACTTGATATTTATCCAGTTGCTTACGTTTGGCTTCTTGTGAGTTCGGCACAATCCACGCAATAGCGCGCTCATTTGATCCAATACCTCGAATAATTACCTTCCAAAATGCATCCGGTGTTTTCACGCCATGCGATTTTACAAAGTAATCATCACTGGGATCGTTTCCCCAAATAACACCCCCAATAACTAATAGTTCATCGATATCCCGGTAACACTCAACAACCTCTTCAGTCATAAGCCATGCACCACGGTTCATATTTGCGGCTTGTGGCAGAATATTGGTCATGGTATTGGATGCTTTAATGGCAGTCTTTGAGTAATCAAGATGATTAGCCGGGACTAAATGGCCTCTGTCGTATTTCTTACCTTTCGCTTTATAAGATTTTGCTGAGTCTTGCTGGCATTCTTTAGGTACATTTGCATCAAGATGGAATTGGTTACTGCGTTTGAAGTTCGCTGTATCACGCTGAGCGTTATATCTAAACTTTACAGCGCCTCGTTTTGAACAATCTAACCAAACGGTAAAGCCTTCGTAGTTAAGTTCAATTAAATCTTGAGTACTTTGTTCAGGTTGGTGTGCTGTAGCAGGGGAGGGCAGTAAGCTTGATCTTGATTTTAAATCCGGTTTTTTGGTTACATTAGAGTTTGATGTTGGATTTTTCTTTTGGTGACAATGATAGAGTTTTGTCTTTTTGTTAGTATGACAGCCTTCTTTATTAACGCCGCCACCATGCGAATAAGCACTAACCGGAAGTGTTAGTAGTAAGTATAAAAGTAGCTTAGACATTGGATTTGAGCCTTTAAGTGGTATTAATAGGGTGTTATTACATTAGTTTTCTTAACGTAATGTAATCAAGTAATTTTTAAAAGTACATTATCATTAAAAAACCTTTAAAAGCCTCTTTAGCATTCATATTAATAATTGCGATTAAGCTACTTGACTTGTGTGGTTAGTTTTATAGCATAAACTCAACTAATTCAAGGTAGGGTTGTTTTACCGCGCTATGAAACAAATGGTTTCTTGGCCTTTGGCTGTTATTGCTTATTAGGGGAGGAGGGCTTTACATAGTAATCTTTGTAAAAGCACCGAGGCTACTTCATCAACTTAAACCAAAGATATCCGTTTATCAGTGGAAAGAAAGAGTGAAGCTTCCCATGGAGCAATATATAGAACCGATGGGGACGTATGATATTCAGCAATGTAAGTTGCTAAGTGATGCCAGTAAGTCAGGCCAATCCATTAACTTTAATCAGCATTTGTCTGTCAGTCATTTTAAAGAAGTGAAGGTCAAAGTGCCGGGTAAAAGTAATAACTACATCGCTATTTATGATGAAAATCGACATACAGAAGAGGGGGCTGAACAATGGATTTTGTCTTTGATGGATGTTAAATAAAGAGAGTTAGGTGCGGATAGAGACTTATGTAACCCAGGTATTACTTGGCTTTCAGAGATTTGATAGTAAAGAAATAACTAAATATTTAAATTCGTAGGTTAAAAACGAAAATATAAATTGACGATATCTGTTTTTTAAATATAATGGACTTATTTTATTTATTCGTACACGAGAAACGATTATGAAAAAAGTTACAAACGAACAGCTATCTGCTCTTGCTAAAATTACAACAGGTTTAACAAACAGCGCTTATAGTAAAGAAGCGATAGAAGGTGCAAATAAACATCAATTATTATTAGGTACCTCTGTGAAATCTGATGGCAGTCTTAATGAAAGCAAATTAATCGAAGTCTGGGGGCAACCGGGTAAGGATTTAACACGGTTTCTTCTACAAGAGGGAGATGTGGTTTTATTAGCCAAAGGGTCATCATTTAAAGCTGGATATATAAATAAAAAGTATGCCGGTATGTCAATATTGGCATCTGCAAATTTTATTATTATTCGGCTCGATACTGAAAAGTTGCACGGTGAAGTATTAACCGCTTATTTAAATTCAGAAATTGGTCAGCTTGCTTTAAAGTCGATTCAAAAAGGGGCGGTCATTCAAAGTATTACAGCCTCTGGTCTAAGAGGGTTATCGGTTCCTGTGCCTACAAAAAAATCACAAGCTAGTATTGTCGATTTATTCCAAACAGGACGAGAAGCTTATAACGCTACAATAGCCTTAGCCGAACAACAAAAGAAAGCGGTTGAAGCTAAGATTATTAATCTAATGGAAGAGGCTGCCTAATGAATTCTATTGAAAATAAGGTTCTTGGTTTCTTAGATTCATCTCGTGGCTACCGAGAAAGTCCTGAAGAAGTCCTCCAAATATTGGCCTTTTTAGCTTTAATTAAGAAAAATCAGGCTGAAAAGTATTTTGATTTATTTAAAGCAGCACCTAATCAACAGAAGGCGATATTTAGGACGCTTACAGAAGAAATAGACAAACATGAGTTTAGAGATATTTCTGAAACCAAGACACTGGACTTTTTCCCTGATGAGCTGCTTACAAAAGCAATTTATTTAATCAATGAAATTCCTGATTCAGACTACTCCCTCTTTGCTAGAAGTATTCGTAATGCCTTGCAAGATTTGGGTAACTATAAGACTGACAATATAAGTACCTGTTTATTAGCTACTTTATTTTCTGAATTAGTGGGAGAGGTTTCGGCTGAAAGCATTATTTATGATGGAACTGCTGGCTACGCAAATATTGTAAGCACTATTCAAGGGGCAAGATTACAATTAGAAGAAGTCAATCATTCAGTATGGCAACTAAGTAAAATCCTGTTATTACTTGAAGACAGAGAAATTGACTTCAAACTGACCAATAGCTTACTTAATTCTGGATTTAAACAAACAAACAAAAAAGCAGACATAGCTCTCATGACCCCACCGATGGGATTAAAGCTTTCACCTGAAGAAAGGTCAGTGTTGGTGAATGAAGAATACATTGTTGTAAAAGCAGGTAAAACACTACCGACTTCTGCTGCGGATGTGCTTTGGGTTCAGCAAGCATTAGCTAATATTAATAGCAAGGGGAGGGTGATGATACTCTTACCTCAAGGATGGCTATTTAGAGGTGGATATGATGCAAAAGTAAGGGACTATTTACTAAACAACGATTGGGTGGAGAGTATTATTAGCTTACCAGCGGGTATTTTAAAACAGACCGCTTTATCACCTGCCATTGTTATTTTAAATAAAAATAAAGCAGCAACGGGAGAAATTAAGTTTATTGATGTATCAGGGCTTGGTAAGCGAGAAAGACGAAGCATTACAATTTCGGATGATAATCTTCAACTTTTTTCAGAATTGGTACAGGGCAAGCATCCAGAACACGTACTTTATAAGTCTGTTTTATTGCCAGATATTATAAAAAATGAGGGTGTTTTAAATGTTAGTCACTATATAAAACAAGAGAGCACCTGGATAGCACCAGACGTAGAGCAAGAAATGATAAAATTAGGAAATTGCATGACTTATTTCGATGTAGCACAAAAAAAACTAACTAAACTCTTAAGTAAATAAGTAGGTTAAGAAATGATCAGTTCGATGATAAAACAAGGACATAAAATTGAATAAACAACAATTAGCCGCCAAAATTTGGGAATCTGCTAACCAGATGCGCTCTAAAATTGAAGCCAATGAATACAAAGATTACATTCTGGGCTTTATTTTCTACAAATATCTATCTGATCAACAAATCCAGTACGCCAAAAAACAAGGCATGTCCGATGCTGACATTGCATTACTAAGCGAAGATGATACCGAAACAACCGACTACATCAGAAAAGAGCTAGGCTACTTTATTGCCTATGACAATTTGTTTTCAACATGGTTGGAAAAAGGCAGTGATTTTGATGTCTCCAACGTGCGTGATGGCTTATCCGCCTTTGAACGCCTCATACACACCAACCACAAAAAACTGTTTGATGGAATTTTTAACACCCTGCAAACCGGCCTTAGTAAATTAGGCGAAAGCTCAGCCAAACAAACCAAAGCAATTAGTGACTTGCTGCAACTCATCAAAGCGATCCCAATGGATGGCAAGCAAGACTATGACGTACTGGGCTATATCTACGAATACCTAATTGAAAAGTTTGCCGCTAATGCGGGTAAAAAAGCGGGTGAGTTTTATACACCCCATGAAGTATCACTGCTCATGTCAGAGATCATCGCGCACCATTGTAAAGATAAAGAAAAAATAGAAATTTATGATCCTACCAGTGGCTCAGGTTCATTATTGATTAATATCGGTAATAGCATTGCTAAGCATGTCGATGGTCAAGACCACATTAAATACTTTGCCCAAGAACTCAAGAAAAACACTTACAACTTAACCCGTATGAACTTGATTATGCGGGGCATCAAACCTAACAATATTGTCACCCGCAACGGCGACACCCTTGAAGACGATTGGCCTTATTTTGATGAAAACGACCCACAAGGCTACAATCCGCTTTATGTCGATGCCGTAGTCTCTAATCCGCCTTATTCACAGCAATGGGACCCAGAGCATAAAGAAAACGACCCGCGTTACTCGCGCTTTGGTCTAGCCCCTAAAACCAAAGCTGATTACGCCTTTTTGCTACATGATTTATATCACCTAAAACCCGACGGCATGATGACTATTGTCTTACCCCACGGCGTGTTATTCCGTGGCGGTGAAGAAGGCAACATTCGTAAACAGTTAATTGAGCAAAACCACATAGATGCTATTATCGGTCTGCCTGCCAATATATTTTTTGGTACGGGTATTCCTACGGTTATTTTGGTATTACGCCAAAAGCGTAGCAATACCGACGTGCTGGTCGTTGATGCCTCTAAACACTTTTTAAAAGTGGGTAAAAACAACAAACTGCAAGCCTCAGACATTAAACGCATTGCAGATGCCGTGATTAACCGCGAAAGCAACCCAAAGTTTTCACAATTGGTCAGTAAAGAGACGCTGCGTGCAAACGATTACAACCTGAATATTCCACGGTATGTCGATTCTGCCGCCGCTGCCGAAAGTTGGGATTTACATGCGACTATGCTGGGCGGTATCCCCGTGAGCGAAATCAAGCAGTTTGATCATTATTGGCAAGCCTTTCCTGAGTTAAGAAAAGCGTTATTTAGTAATAATTCAAGCCACTATGCTCAGCTAGCGATTGCGGTTGATGAGGTGAAGCACACCATTACCCAGCATAGCGAAGTAAAAAGTTTCGCTCAAAGCTATGTTAATGCCTTTAGTGATTTTGATAGCTACCTTAAAGCAGAGTTAATCACTCAGTGGGGCGCAATTAAAATTGCTCAACATGAAGGCGTACTAAGTCATGAACTTTTTACTCGCTTAGAAAAAACAGCGCTAAACAACATTAGCTTAATTGATAAATACCAAGCCTACCAATTGCTTAATAATCACTGGCAAAGCATCACCGCCGATTTAGAAATGTTACAAACCGAAGGCTTTGCGGCAAGCAAACGCGTTGAGCCTAATATGGTTAATAAAAAAGCCAAAGGCAAAGACACCGAAGTACAAGACGGCTGGAAAGGACACATATTACCCTTTGATTTAGTGCAAACCACACACTTGAATGATGGACTACAAGCCCTTAAACAACAAGAAAACCGCCTAGCGGAAATAAGCGCCGAGTTTGAGAGCATTTTAGACTCCCTTAGCGAGGAAGAAAAAGAACTCGATACCGTAAAAGAAAATAAAGACGGCTTTGCCAATGCTCTCGTAGCTAAAGAAGCCAAACACCTGAAAACCGAACAAAAGAAAACAGACGTGTTTGATGCCGAAAGCTACCCAGCCAAAATCATCAAGGTGGACGCATTAATTACAGAAGAAAAAGCCCTGAAAAAATCCGTCAAAGAAGATGCAGAGGCACTGCACCTTAAAACCAAAGCCACCATCGAAAATTTGAGTGATGAGCAAGTGAATGATTTGCTAGAGCTTAAATGGATTACCCCTTTGCTAGGTGAATTAAGCCAACTGCCCACGAACCTGATTCAGCAACTGACCAACCAAGTGCAAAAACTGGCGGATAAATATTCCACCACTTATGCCGATGTTGCTAATGAGATTAAAAAGACTGAGCAAACACTAGCAGGCTTAATTGACGAACTCACGGGGAATGAGTTTGATATGCAAGGCTTGGCTGGATTGAAAATGTTTTTGCAGGATAAATAAGATGAGTGCAGAAAATAACGTGCCTGCGATTCGGTTTAAGGGGTTTAGTGGCGAGTGGCGAGATAATAAGCTGCATCAAGTCGTAGATGTAAAAAGTGGGCGTGATTATAAGCACTTATCAATCGGTAATATTCCAGTATTTGGTACTGGTGGTTATATGCTGAGTGTTAATGAAGCACTATCTTATGATGAAGATGCTATTGGTATTGGAAGAAAAGGAACAATCGATAAACCTTACGTATTAAAAGCTCCATTTTGGACTGTTGATACCTTATTTTATGCCGTACCTTATACGAAAAATAACTTAAATTTTGTTTATGCTATTTTTCAAAAAATTAATTGGCGGCAAAAGGATGAGTCAACTGGCGTACCAAGTTTATCAAAAGTTGCAATCAATAATATTTCAGTATTTACAACGGGCGAAACAGAACAAACCAAAATCGGCAACTACTTCCAACAGCTCGACACTCTGATCGAACAGCATCAGCAAAAGCACAACAAGCTGTTAAACCTTAAAAAAGCCCTGCTCGAAAAAATGTTCCCCAAACAAGGCGCAACCGTACCAGAGATTCGATTTAAGAAGTTTAGTGGGAAGTGGGAAGAGAAAAAATTAGATAAGCTTTTAAAGCTAGGCTCTAGTAAGCGGGTTCATAGGGAAGATTATGTTTCTTCTGGAGTCCCGTTCTTTCGGGGTTTAGAAATTTCTAAACTTGGCAAATTTACTAAGTTAGACGGTATATTGTATATCTCAAAAGAATCGTATATTCAGTTGAAGGAAAGTTTTGGAGTTCCTCAAGTCGGAGATATTCTTATTACCGCAGTAGGTACTCTAGGTAATTCCTTTTTAGTGACTAATACTAAACCGTTCTATTTTAAGGATGGTAATTTAATTTGGCTAAGTGAAATTAAAATAAATAATGAATATTTAAACATTTATATCGGTAATGGTGTTGGGCGGCAAAGGATTCTAAATAGTGCAGCAGGTTCTAATCAAAAAGCATTAACAATGGTCAATCTAAAAAATGTACTAGTAATATTTCCTTGTGGAAAAGAGCAAACCAAAATCGGCAACCTCTTCAAACAACTCGACACACTAATAACCCAACACCAAGCCCAACTAAAAAAACTCAACAACATCAAGCAAGCCTGCTTGGAAAAAATGTTTGTTTAAAAAATGGAGCCTCATAGGATGTGCTGAGGCACGAAGCGCATCTTCCGTGATTTGATCCGCCTCCTATCGTCAGCACATCCTATACGCTGCTTAAAAAATGTGTCAATAATTAGAATGGAGCATACAGATGACCTTAGAAAATAAACTCGGCATCACCGATGCGGTTGAGTTGGCACGGGTTGAAGAAAAAACAAGTAAAGCCCAAGCCCATCAGCTATTTAGCAGTGGCTTTTTAGACACCCTAAATGCGGGCAGTTTTCAGGCGTTGGCAAGTATTCATCACTCTCTTTTTGGTGAGATTTATGAGTTTGCAGGTAAGGTTCGTGAAGTCAATATTGCCAAAGGAAATTTTAGATTCGCTCCCGTTATGTATTTAGAAGTGTCTTTAAAAAATGTAGAAACCATGCCACAAACCACCTTTAATGAAATCATCGAAAAATATGTAGAAATGAACATTGCCCACCCCTTTAGAGAAGGCAATGGCAGAAGCACACGCATTTGGCTTGATCTCATGCTTAAAAAAGAACTTAAACAGGTGGTAGATTGGCAGCGCGTAGATAAAAATGATTATTTAATGGCGATGGAACGCAGCCCCGTTAAAGACATTGAAATTAAATATCTATTACAGCAAACCCTAAGCAATCAAATTGATAATGCTGAAATCTACATGAAAGGCATTGATGCCAGTTATTATTATGAGGGTTATACCTTATATAAAACTGATGAATTATGAGCATGATAAAATGGGCTGCATAGGATGTGCTGAGGCACGAAGCGCATCGTTCGAGTGACACAGGAGACAACGCAATGACAGATTATCGACGTTTTTACATACCAAATTCTACTTGGTTTTTTACTGTAAACCTTGCCGAACGTCAGAATAATCATTTGTTGGTGGAAAGGATTGAGACACTTAGAGCCTCGTTTAGCTACGTTAAAGAGAGAAGACCTTTTTATATTAATGCGGTAGTGATAATGCCAGATCATTTGCATTGTATTTGGACTTTACCTCCTGATGATGCTGATTTTTCAACACGCTGGAATCTACTTAAAGGGCATTTTTCGCGAGCGATTGATAAAGGCGAGCGTGTTTCAAAAAGCCGTTATAAACGGCGAGAACGTGGGCTATGGCAACGTCGATTTTGGGCGCATTTGATTGTCGATCAAGCTGATTTTAACAACCATGTTAATTATATTCATTGGAACCCTGTGAAGCACGGCTGGGTACAGAAAGTTGTCGATTGGCCTTATTCAAGTTTTCATAAGTTTGTTGAGCGGGGTATTTATCCAAATACTTGGGGCTATTCAGGGGAGTTTACTATTGATGGTGGCGAATAATACTTATCCCAATCAACTCGAATTATGCGCTTCGTGCCTCAGCACATCCTATGTAGTGCGACTTATCGTGTTACAAAACTAAATATATTACGGACGATAAAGCATGACATATACAACAGAAAGCATTTTTGAAACGGCCTTAATCGAAGAGTTAAAAAATAAAGGCTGGGAAAGTGAAGTATTAAAAAACCCGACCGAAGCGGATTTGCTGCAAAACTGGGCGGTGATTTTATTTCAAAACAATCGCGAAATTGACCGCCTGAACGATGTGCCGTTAAGCGACAGCGAAATGCAGCAAATTGTGGAGCAAATACGAGAGTTAAAAACCCCGCTTAAGTTAAACGGTTTTATTAACGGAAAAACCGTATCTATTACCCGCGATAACCCTAGCGACCCATTGCACTTAGGCAAAGAGATCAGCCTAAAAATTTATGACCGTCAGGAAATAGCCGCAGGACAAAGCCGTTACCAAATTGTGCAGCAACCCCGATTTGCCAAAGCCTCTAAGATACTTAACGACCGCCGTGGTGATGTGATGCTGTTAATTAACGGTATGCCCTTAATTCACATAGAGCTTAAACGTAGCGGTGTTCCCGTCAGCCATGCCTACAACCAAATCGAAAAATATTCCGCCGAGGGCGTGTTTACGGGTTTGTTTTCCTTGGTGCAGGTATTTGTCGCCATGGAACCCAGTGAAACCGTCTATTTTGCTAACGCAGGCATGGATGGCAAATTTAATAAAGATTTTTACTTTCATTGGGCGGACTTTGATAACGAACCGATTAACGACTGGAAAGGCATTGCTTCACGTTTGTTGTCTATTCCTATGGCACACCAGTTGATTGGTTTTTACACAGTAGCCGATGGCTCCGACGGTGTGCTAAAAGTGATGCGCAACTATCAATACTTCGCCGCCAACGCCATTTCGGACAAAGTGTCTAAAACCAACTGGGGCGATAAAGACCGTTTAGGTGGGTATGTGTGGCATACCACAGGTTCGGGCAAAACAATGACTAGCTTTAAATCAGCGCAACTTATTGCACACTCGAAAGATGCCGATAAAGTAATTTTTTTAATGGATAGAATCGAATTGGGCGCTCAATCGCTTGAGGAATATAGAGGATTTTCAGGAGATGCTGAAACGGTACAAGAGACCGACAATACGGGGGAATTAATCACTAAACTCAAAAGCACTGACTCTGCCGATACCTTGATTGTTAGCTCGATTCAAAAAATGAGTAATATCAGTGAAGAAGCCAATGACGAGGGCGTGAGCTTTCAAAGCCACGATATTGAGATAATCAACAACCAGCGGCTGGTGTTTATTATTGATGAAGCTCACCGCTCTACTTTTGGCGATATGCTGACCACGATTAAAAAAACCTTTCCTGCTGCGGTATTTTTTGGCTTTACAGGCACGCCAATTCAGGATGAAAACCAAAAGAAACACAATACCACGTCAACCGTGTTTGGTAACGAACTACACCGCTACAGCATTGCCGATGGCATCCGCGATAAAAATGTATTGGGTTTCGATCCGTACAAGGTGATGACCTACAAAGATAAAGATCTAAGAAGAGAAGTTGCACTGCTAAAAGCTAAAGCGAATACTGAAAGTGAAGCCCTATTAGACCCTAAGAAAAAAGAGGTGTTTAATCACACTATGCGTAAAGTCGCTATGGCGGGACACACTGAGGCTGATGGCAAGTATGTAAAAGGCATTGAAGATGATGTGCCCAAGTCGCAATATACTGGTGATGAACATCAAAAAACGGTAGTTGGCGATATCTGTGACAATTGGATGAGTCTGAGCCAAAACAGTAAGTTCCACGCCATTTTTGCCACCAGCAGTATTAGCGAGGCGATTGCGTATTATCGCCGTTTAAAACAAGATGCCCCGACATTAAAAATAACCGCCCTTTTTGATCCGCATATTGATGAAGGCAGTAGCTATGCAGGTAATACAAAGTTAAAACAGGATGGCTTAATCGAAATTATTACCGACTATAATGTGCAATATGGTCAGGATTTTACCTTAGCTAACCATGCTAAATTTAAAAAAGACCTTGCCGCGCGGCTCGCCCATAAAAAACCCTATTTACGCCTTGAAAAAACGCCAGAACAACAAATTGATTTATTGATTGTAGTCGATCAAATGCTAACAGGGTTTGACTCTAAGTGGTTGAATACCCTGTATCTGGATAAGGTGCTTAAGTATGAAAACATCATACAGGCCTTTTCTCGTACTAATCGCCTTTACCTTGAACATGAAAAACCCTTTGGTACGATTCGTTATTATCGTTACCCGCACAGTATGGAACGCAATATTAATGATGCGGTTAAGCTGTATTCCGGTGATAAACCAGTCGGGCTTTTTGTCGATAAACTGCCCAATAATTTAAAGAAAATCAATGCCATTTATGATGAGATTATTGATCTATTTGATAATGCGGGGATTAATAACTTTGAAAAATTGCCAGCGGATTCTTCAGTTTGTGGTCAATTTGCAAAATTGTTTACCGGCTTAAATGACTATTTAGACGCGGCGCAAATTCAAGGTTTTGTTTGGAGTAAACTGACCTACCTTTTTGGCAAAGGTAAGCAACAAACCGAAGTGACGCTAAATCTTGATGAAAATACCTATTTGATATTGGTATTACGTTATAAAGAGTTATCCAGTGGTGGTGTAGGTGGCGGCGGTTTAGATGAAGTACCATTTGATATATCGGGGCATTTAACGGAAATAGACACAGGTAAAATCGACTCGGATTATATGAATTCCCGCTTTGATAAATACCTAAAAACGATGCAAACAGACGATGCAAGTAGCAAGGATATTGAAAAAACAGTCGATGAGTTGCATAAATCGTTTGCGACCCTCACCCAAGAAGAGCAAAAGTTTGCCAATATTTTTCTTAATGATGTGCAGCGCGGTGATGTTAAACCAGAGCAAGGGAAAACCTTTAGAGAGTACATAACTGAATATCTAGCTGCCGCTAAACAGTCGCAAATCAATGCAGTTGTGAGTACATTGGGTAGCACGGAAGACGAAAATATCGCCGCCTTTAAAAGTAAGTTAAACCGTATGATGAATGCTGGAGTAACAGAAGCCCATATCAACGAATTTGGTCGTTTTGATGATTTGAAAGGCTGCGTTGATAAAGCCAAAGCAAGGGCTTATTTTGAAGAATTGGAAGATGCTAGTATTTCGGTTTTCAAAGTCAACATGAAAGTTGATAAATTGCTTCAGGAGTTTATTCTTAGTGGTGGGATTGATTTGTAATTTTTATATGCGCTTGCCCTGAGGTTAGTTTACCCTAGCTAACGCTATGTAGCCTTTTAATGCTACAATTTAAATTCTGTGATTTTTTAGTTTTAAATAATTATGCAAACATTAAAAAATGATATTGTTCGTGCTCGGGTCAGTTCTGAATTAAAAGACAGTGCTGGACAAGTTTTAGATGGCTTAGGAATGAGCATGACAGAAGCTATTCGCTTATTCCTTACGCAAATTTCTCTAAGGCAAGAATTTCCTATTGAACTGAAAATACCCAATAAAACGACATTAGCGGCAATGTCTGATGAAGTCACTGAAGAATCCTATGATTCTGTTGATGAGTTATTTAATGAGGTGCTTAGTGACTCTCAGCATTAGAGTAAAAAGTCAGTTTAAAAAAGATTTAAAGAAGGCAGAGCGTGACCCAAACAAAAATACGGACTTACTCAAATCACTGATTAAAGATTATTTGATTCAAAATCAGGCTCCTCCCAGTAAGTATAAGCCCCATACGCTAACGGGCAATTGGAAACCGCATCAAGAATGCCATATTCAACCTGATTTTTTACTGATCTGGGATATTGATAATAAAGAGAGTGAGTTAATTTTAGTCAGGTGTGGCTCACATGCTGATTTATTTGGGTAATAAACACGGTATACGATTACAGCCTAATATAACCCTTCTTCATTTTCTGTGTCATTAATTGCTGGCAGGCCTCGTCAGCTAATGCCTGTGTCTCAAACCAATCTTTTCTAACCGTGCCAGGACTACCAGTTCTACCCCATTCACGGACTAATGACCAATTATCAAATAGTGTGGGCAACACGAACATTTGATAGAACCGGTGCTTGTTTTCGGCATCTTGATGAAACTCTAAATAGACTGGGTTCATAGCTCGTAACCTCGCTAAGTTTGGTATATTTTGTTAAGTCGTACAGTTATTATTTTTGCCCGATTATTTGCATTAAATGCGTGTTAAAAGCGGCTTGATCTTTTTCACTCAATTGACCTAAAGTACCTCTTATTAAGCGGTGATCTAAGGTAAATAATTTAAGACGAATTAAAGAGGCAACGGGTAACCCGGCTGCTTGAATATCGGTAATCACGGTATCCAGTGGCCAGTCTGATTGCTTAGCAGACGTAATCATCGCCATAACACTATGCTCTATCTCATTATTAAAAGACTCAGAACTAGAGATAATTAAAGCCGGTCTATTTTTTGTGGCCAGTTTATCGGTAAAAGGGAACGGCACTTTCACAATATCAAATTGCTTATAAGTCACGATAAGCTTCCTCGTCTTCTACACTGTTCCATTCTGATAAAGTACCACTGATTGCGCTGAGGTAATCAATATCCAGAGGACTGACTTTACGCACGGATACGCTACCATCCGGTTTTGAATCCCATGAAAGCGTATCGCCCGCTTTTAAATGGAGGCTTTCACGAATTTGGATAGGAATCGTCATTTGTCCTTTGCTGCTTAATTTAGCCAGTTGCATGTCAATCCGCCTTTTAGTAAAGATTCCTTACTATAATGGAATAAAGTGGTTGATTCAAATCAAGAGCGATTACTTTGTAATGAGCCTTAGCATTTCTATAGACAAGTAGTTTAGTAAAAGTTAGAATAATTACAGGTGCCAACCCTACTTGCACACGAGTAAAAAAAGGCTTGTATAATCTATACGTCATTAAAACTATTTTTTTAGTACCTCGTCTCGGGGAATTAAACGTGTGCGCCTGACCCGAAATCGACGAGATATTGAGGAAAGGTTTACTATGATCATCAAAGAATTCACTTATTTAACGCAACAGAGCCTTCAATCTAGTACGGGTAGTACGTTCAAACGAACCCACATATACGAATTGTTAGCGGCTTTTTTTGATTTCAATTCCTATGCAGCATTAAGTGCTGAATCAGTGTTTACTCAAGATTCAGAAGATACATTAATGCAGCTACAACAGGATGAAAATCAACAGCTACAGCTCCACTTTAGAATCCAACAACGATGTACTGAACTGGGTTATTCAGACGAAATAGTCGATACAGTTTTAACTCATTTAGATAGTAGCATTACCCAATCTCATATTGGTGTTGTAAAGGTATCGGATCTAATTGATGGGATGCGTAGTGACTCATTTTATGCGTTTGAATATCTTGAGTGGAATGACAATGAAATTTCACCGATTTTACTGGATGAGCTGGAGTCTTCAGCTAGTAAAAACAACCAACTTTCTCATTACGCCCTGGCGCTTATTAACGCCACTGATGAGAGTGAGGATGAAGAGACCAGTAACGATTACTGGTATAAACAAGAACAGCAAGGACATGTTCTTACTGGCGCAACTAAAGAGTGGGCAGACATATATAAAAAAGGCCTCGATAAGGCTAAAAAATACGCGTTTCACCTCAAAGAAGCTGCTCGATTAGGTAGCACAGAAGCTCTTCTTGATCTAGCTGATAAGTTTGATGACCCATCTTTCTTCGAAGCTCGACATGAGAAGGTTGATGAAGACCCTCTCAGAGTTGCTGAAATCGCTGAAGCTCTAGGTCGCGAAGAAGATATGAAATTCTGGTTAATAATTGCTGCTGAAAAGGGTGATATAGAAGCGATAATACGCCTTATTGAAGAGCCTAATCATGACAACCTTGAGCAATGTTGGACATGGATTTATCTGGCTCAAATGTTGGGGACAGACCTGACTAAAGATGATTATCACGCTATTCATGAAAATGGCTCTCACTACGACGATGATATAGGTGGGCCGATGTATGTTGACGGTCGAAGTGGTATAAATCTTAATCCTCTTAATACAGCTCAAAGTGCGATAGCACTACAAGCTGCTAAAGAATTATTTAAAAAAATATAATCAGGAAATGTGGATTAGACTGCAAATAATCTTTATAAAATAAGCTGGATAATATTGTATTTCATTGGCATATTTAAATTGGCGGTGTTCATAGCTCGTAGTCATCATAGGTTTGCAACACTTGCTCTTCCGTAATGCCGAGGTAACGTAAGGTAGCGGCTTCACTGCTATGATTCAGTACCTTGGCAATCACCGCGACCGGTACGCCATCATCAAACATCGCCTTGCCTCTGCTTTTACGCATCGAGTGGGTATTGATATCGAGTCCGACCATTTTACCAACTTGTTTAAACACACGACTGACACTGATCCGACTAATGGGCTGATTGGTTGCTCGGTTACTGCGCACTTGAAATAAATAACGATCTTCTGGAAATTCGTTTTGGCGTTTTTTGATCACGCTGAGCGCACTGTCATTTAACCTCAGGTGTTTTGCTTTACCGGTTTTTTGTTCGGTGAGTTGGATTTCTCGTTGGTCATAATCAATTTGATTAAATTCCAGCGCGAGTAAATCACTGATGCGTAAACTGAGGTTACAGCCAATTTTCCAGATGTCGGCATAAATTGGCGGCCACTTCTTTTTTAGGTTAGAGTGAATGACAGCAATTTCATTTTTGTTGGCGGCGGAAACAACGTTCATAAGTAGGGTGCTTTTTAAGTAACAGTATGTGTGATTTTAGTAATACTGTTACTTAGGATAACACAGGCAGGGTAGGTGCGTTGATAAATAAGGGAAACTTAAGTAACAGAATACTATTGTGTTACTTAGAGGTAGATGAAATATAGGAATATTAGTACCAAATTTAGCTGACTCTAGCATGCAAACTTATTATCTTTTGTTTGCAATTTATGTTCTAATATTAATAAATACGAAATTGAATTAACTATGCGCTCATTTTTTACAAAAAGTATTGAATTATGAGTGTAGTGTTTATTACCAGAAAAATAAAAAAATTGATAATTATAGGTAAAGTCATAATGATAAAATATATATTTCCAATCTTGATAGCTAGTTGTTTTTTACTAGGATCCGCTAATGCTGCAAGTATAGATTACACTGCAACAAATTTAACTGATATAAATTTAGGAGAAGATTTATGGGAGTATTCATACAGTGTCAGTGATCATACATTTATAGCAGATACTGGTTTTACTGTTTATTTTGATCACACTCTTTATAACTTTATTGATTCTTCTCCTGTTTCTCCAAATGGAGAGTGGGATGTTATTACATGGAATCCTGATTCATCCATACCTGCTGATGGTGCTTATGATGCATTTGCTTTAGTTGATAATGCATCTCTCATAGATACCTTTACAATTAGTTTTGTTTGGCTTGGGGGTATTTCGGGTCCTGGATCACAATTGTTTGAAATATATAATGGTATTACTTGGGATATTTTAGATAATGGATTAACAGAAGAAACACCTTCTATTTCTGCAGTGCCTATACCAACTACATTTATTCTTTTTGGTACGGGTCTAGCTGGGATACTTAGTTCAGCTAGAAAAAAAACAATAATTAAAGAGGAAAAATGAAATGGCAACAATATGTAAAACTATATTTATTTTCATAGTTAGTCAACTTTTCTTGTTTTCTAGTATTTCTTCGGCTGAGTTAATTATAGATACAAATTATCAATTAATCAGCTCTAAAAGAGTTGGTCGAACATCCTTTGATTATACTTATAAGGTAAATATTATAAATAATGGTTTTAATGTACAGGATGTAATAGCAACAGTTATAAGTGACTCTCCTAATACAACTATCATGGATGGTAATGTAAGTTTTGGAGAAATATTGGATGGAGAAACTATTTCTGGAGAAGATACCTTTACCTTTAGACAAAATAGAAAATATGCATTTGATCCAAGTACATTATCATGGGAAATTCAATTTGAATTAGTTGCTAATGTAATTTTACCCGAAGGCGGAGAAATTCAAGGGGAAAATAATATTGTATTAATTGTACCAGCAGGGGCAACTGATGAGCCAGTGACGGTCACAATGAAAACTTTCCAAGAAGGTGAATTAGGAGCTCCTGCACCACCTAATACTTCATTTCTTGGAGGTGTTAACCTTGATATTGGAGATACTCAATTAAAAGATAATGCAGATATTTCAATTCCAGCACCTGTTGGAGTTCCTGATGGGGCTGAAGTTTATTTAGCTAAGGTTGTTGAATATGCCGGACAAACATTATTTCAAATGGTTGATACAGCAATTGTTCAGAATGGCATAATTACATCACAAGACCCAGGTTTTCCGGGGGTTGTGGATTCAGGGAAATATGCCTTTCTCTTAGCTCCAAATGCTGGATGGGTAAATGGGAAAGTTAGAAAATTAGGCGAAGCCGTTTCTGGTGCTGTAGTTACATTAAGTGGAGGATCGTGGATAGATACTACTGATTCATTAGGTGATTTTAATATCCCTGCCTGGCTTGGTAATTATGTTGTAGTAGCATTTGACCCAGTTACTGGTGAACATGGTGAAAAGCAAGGGTATTTACCATTCTTAGGTGCAGCAGTATCAACCAATGTTGATATAGAAGAAAGCACCGGTGTGGTTGAAGATTCTATTCAAAATGGAGACTTTGAGGTAGATGACCTTTCTGCTTGGGGGCTAAGTGGAGCAGGAAGTATCATCCCTTCTTTTGGTGATATCATACCTTTTGATGGCAATACAATGGCCAGTATTAATACAGGATCAGGTGCTATCGGAGATGCCTCTAGTTTTTTAGAACAAAGTTTTAAAGTCCCTCTTAATGCTAAACTTTTAACAATTTATTATAATTTTGTTTCTGAAGAATATCCCGAATGGGTTGGGAGTGAGTTTAACGATGTTTTTAATGCATCTTTACATACCTCAGATGGTTCAGTAGAACTTGCGTTTGAATCTGTTAATTCAGCAAATTTTCATCCAGCACCAGGTCTAGATAGTTGGGGGGAAACAGGATGGCTTAAAGCAACTGTAGATGTTTCTCAGTGGGCAGGGCTAACCAATACATTAACTTTTTCGGTACATGATGTGGGTGATACATCTGTTGATACGGTTGTATTGATTGATGGGATTAAATTTAGTGAAGATGATCATTCAAATAGTCCTAATGTAAGTGCTACAACTATTCTTCCAAATTCATATCTAAAAGGGGAAATCGAAACTTTAGGTGATTATGATTGGTTTAAATTTCAAGCTAAAGCTGGAGAGCACTATACTATAAAAACTATATTTGGGAATGGAGTACCGATTAATGCAGATACTTCTATAATTTTATCTGATGGTAACTCGTCAATAATTGGAGATAATAATTCAGGACTTTCATTGTTGTCACAAATTGAGTGGACTAGCGATTCTAGTGACACATTTTATATAGGTGTTATGGGAAATAAGTCTTATACGGGAAAATATTTATTATCTATCCAAACTCATAAATTTATTTATCTGGGTATTATAGGAGCCGCACAAAAGACAGATATTTTAGATGTAATTGATGGTGATTATCAGGATATTATTCCTGGTAGTGACTTTAATTATTTTGTGCCTGAAACTTGGGTTAGTTATTTTTTCGAGTTTTTCGGTGTAGATGCAGACCTTGGATCAAATATATCTAATACTGATTTAAATATAAATGCTATGGGTAATAATTGGAGTGGGATTCAAGCTATAGGACTAAAGTTATCAAAATACAATACTACAGGTAAATATAGAATAGCAAGTTCAGGAGGAACTCTCTATCATAAGGAGTTCATTGATGTATATTTCAAGCAAGGAGATCAAGTTGTATTAGTAGGGCATAGTGCTGGTGGTGGAGATGTCCAAACATTGGGATATTCATTGGATGATTTAGATGTAAAAGTACAATTTTCCGCACAGATCGATAGTATTGAAGCAGGGCCAGATGCTAAAATTTCAAATAATGTATCTTATGCTGTGAATTACTACCAAAATGAAGCAGAAAGTTGTTTTTCTACAATAGGAATTCCTTTTAATGGTGAAGATAATATTTATACCGATAATACTAGTTTGACTACTATTATCGGTAATTTTCATGTTATAAATCCAGTTGGCCCTAGTGATCCTTTAACTGAATGTAGTAATCCTCATCAGAATATGGATAATGATCCAAGAGTCTGGTTAGGAGATAAAAATTCTGATTATAAAGGAATTTTAGATTATATTTATGAATATTCATTTATTAATAAATAAATATTATCAATAATAAGGTAGTTATTTTAAATAACCACCTTATTATTGACATTTTTATAAAAAACAATAATATTATGCTATTAAATAACCTAATATATACTTTAATATGAAAAATAAAATAATATTTTTATTGTTTTTTATAGCAATGATTTTTTTATTTAGGGGCTATCACTATGCTGATGATTTTAAAAAAACGGAATCTAAAATAGAAGGTAATACTACTTTATCTAAACAGATCATTGAAAAACATTCTTCTATACCTATACCTATACCTATACCTATACCCAGAATAATTGAGATTGAAGAATTATTAAAATCTAATGACCTGGATACTAGAGAACTAGCTGCAGTGGAGTTAGCTAAAATTGATTCATATGAAAGTGTTAAAATCCTCCTTACAGAAATTAAATCAGCAAGTAAAGGTGAAAAGTATAATTTATTACAGCTTATAAACTTATTGAGTTCATCAGCTTCTTTAAAACCATTAATTGATGAGCTTTTAGGTGTAGATGGTATGCCTGATGCGGAATTAAATAGAGCCATAAGAAAAGCACTACGAAATAGAAAAAATCCTGAGCTCGTACAGGAGTTGATTCAAGCACTAGAGCTTGCTGATAATCAGAAAGAACAAACACAACTTGCAGTGGTTATTCATGGGCTGAAAAACGATATTCAGACTCCTTATTTAGTATCTTCTGCTATAAATCCTGATAATTATAAGTATATTGAATATATGTTTGGTGGTCTTTCTTCAATTAGTAGCCAAAGATCTATGGAAGGAATTTTTAAAATTGTTGATAATTTTCCTGATGATCCATATATACAGTCAGAATCTTTAAAAGCAGTTGGTTTTTCTAATAATGACCAAAAATTACAATATGTTAAAAACATTCTCTTAACAGATTATAAATCTGAAACTAAACAGCTTGCACTCTTGGTATTTAAAAATGATGGTACCTCCCAAGCTACAAATATTTTAACTCAAGTATTGGATAACGTACAAGATTCTGATTTAAAAAATAATATAAATGAGGTAATAAATTATTTACCGCCACAACCTTTAAGATAGCATATGAATATTGGTGTATCCTATAACTATTATTGGCGTTGGTGCATAAATGGCCTTGCGTAAGGGTTCGTTCGTAAATAGCTCTATAGCCCTTTATTATCATGGTTTACAGAGGTTTTATCCCAATTTTAAAATATCTTTCAATTGGATGTGTTCGTTATGTTATTTCGTTTAACTATTTCCATCACCATATTTGGGTAAAAAGTTAGGAAGGTACCAAAACTGTCATAGTGATAATGCTTAGGCTGTTAAAGTTTCAGTTTTCCGAAGAGCATCATAGAGAGTTGTTCTTTTGACATTGAATGTACGGCAAATAGCGGCTTTGCTTGTTCCGCAATTGATAGCTTCACGAATAGCCTGTAATTTTCATCTGAAATTACTTTTGGCCTACCGCCTCGTTTTCCTCTGGATCGTGCCGCATCTAACCCAGATCTAGTCCTTTCACTAACTAAATTATGTTCAAACTCAGCTAATGCGGCAAATGAACCCTCATGTATTGAAACTGCAATGACGCAATCAGACATAAACCAATGTATATTGCTCGATTATAAAAAAACTGATGCAAAATTAAACTGTGAATATCGAAAAATACGTGAAATATACAAAGATGATCAACTTTTTTTAGCGAAACTTAAGAAATCTCAATTAACTCGTTCAAAGAACGAAATACCTCAAACGTTGGCTTATCGGGAAAGAAGACGGAGATGTTTGTAGTGTCTCTCAAAAAAGTGAATACAACATGTAACTCTGGTTACAGAAAATAATTTTGGTAAAAATTATCATCTTAGCCCATCTCCTTACACATAACTTTATAAGTAACTGATTTTAAATGATATTTAATTTTTATACATTACTTTGAAATCAACAAGTTACAGACTTGTGTGTAAGGTTATGATCTTAGCCCCATGATAAATATTATTTTTTAACCCTCATAAATACCTCTGTAAGTAACACAATACACTTGTGTTACTTAGAGTTGGCCAGAAAATTAATATCATTGCCTAGATCGTACTAACCGCGCATGTAGAAAATTATCACGATTTCCGAGATAGGTATTGCCGTCATCGTTACTAAAATAATGAGGTTTTACACCCTTATCTCA
>Ga0209495_1000760_pt1 | contig 23850 bp, 24 predicted proteins | sample EN1Hudsemesocosm_FD_184629 | JGI IMG/M metagenome (GOLD analysis project Ga0209495, IMG submission 184629) | Methane-oxidizing microbial communities from mesocosms in the Hudson Canyon - EN1E Hudson Canyon (SPAdes) (version 2) | ecosystem: Environmental > Aquatic > Marine > Cold seeps | place... | reverse complement strand
TGTTAAATGCAATTCCTGAAATAACAGCTTGTTCCATTGTTGAGTCCTCAGCCGTAATTAATGTACCACCACCATCTTTAAAAGAGGAGAGTACACGTAACGGGACATTATAATTTCGGGCAAATTCGACAGAGCGAATTTGTAATACTTTGGCACCAAGACTTGCCATTTCTAGCATTTCTTCATAGGTGATTTTATCGAGACGACGTGCTTCTGATACAACACGTGGATCAGTTGTATAGACACCATCAACATCGGTATATATTTGGCATTCGTCAGCTTTTAATGCTGCGGCCAGTGCTACTGCTGTCGTGTCGGAACCACCGCGACCTAAGGTGGTGATATTGCCATGTTCATCACAACCTTGGAAACCAGCAACAACAACGATGTGACCTTTTGATAAGTCTGCACGAATTACACTGTCATCAATTTCCATGATGCGTGCTTTATTATGGGTGTTATCAGTTAAAATTCTAACTTGGCTACCAGTGTATGACGTTGCTTTAACACCTTGTTGTTCAAGAGCCATGCATAAAAGTGCAATGGTAACTTGCTCGCCAGTCGATAAAAGAACATCAAGTTCGCGGCCTTTAGGCTGCTCATTTAATTCATTTGCTAGACCAATAAGTCTATTGGTTTCACCACTCATTGCAGAAAGAACAACCACTAAATCATCACCTTGTTGTTGGTGTTTAATTAGTTTTTTTGCAACTTCTTGAATACGTTCAACCGTTCCTACGGAAGTACCACCATATTTTTGTACAATTAATGCCATTCTTTAAGCTTCCAACTTTGAGCTAATCCAATCATTAACTGAATCTAATGCTGCGCTGAGGTTTTCAGGTTGAGTACCACCACCTTGAGCCATATCAGGGCGACCACCACCTTTACCACCCACTTGACTTGCAACATGTGCCACAAGATCACCCGCACGAATCTTATCGGTTGCATCTTTTGTGACGCCGGCAATGAGGGTTATTTTTTCACCTTCTACAGAAGAGAGTATGATTGCGGCTGTGCCTAGTTTGTTTTTGAGCTGATCAACAGTATCGCGCAAGCTTTTACTATCTGCACCTTCAAGCTGTGCTGCGAGTACTTTAATACCAGCAACATCTTGTGCTGAGCTAGCTAAGTCACTTCCTGCACTACTAGCCAATTTGCCTTTGAGTGCTTCTAATTCTTTTTCAAGTTGTCGAGTACGTTGGACAAGTTGTGCTGTTTTTTCTTGCACATTATCTGGTTTAGCTTTGATCATGTCTGCAACATCATTTAAACGTGTTTGATTAGTATCTACATAATCAAGAGCGCCAGCACCAGTTACGGCTTCAATTCGACGCACACCAGATGCGATTCCCGCTTCAGATGTGATTTTTAATAGGCCAATATCACCAGTACGATTTGCATGGGTACCACCACATAACTCAGTAGAGAATTCACCCATTTTTAATACACGAACATCTTCTTCATATTTCTCACCAAATAAGGCCATTGCGCCAGAGTCTTTGGCATCATCGAGTGACATGATATTTGTTTCAATGTTATGGTTAAGACGAATTTGTTGGTTTACTAAGCGTTCAATTTCATGCAACTGTTCAGTTTTTACTGGTTCGAAATGTGAGAAGTCGAAACGTAAACGCTGGGCATTTACTAATGAACCTTTCTGAGCAACGTGCTCACCTAGAACTTGTTGCAAAGCAGCATGTAATAAATGTGTCGCAGAGTGATTCAAACCTGTTGCGATGCGGTTATGTTCATCTATGTGGGCAGTGATTTGATCACCCACTTTAAACTCACCATTTTCACATTGGCCAATATGAGTAAATACTTTACCTTGTTTACGAGTATCAGACACTTCAAAGTTAGCTGAAGCTGTTGAAATTTGACCTAGGTCGCCAGCTTGACCACCTGATTCAGCATAAAAAGGACTTTGATCAAGAACAATAATTCCTTGTTGACCTTGATGCAGTTGGTCAACATGCTCACCGTCTAGCAAGATACTTGTAATGACTGCTTGTTGACGTATTGAATCATAACCACAGAATTCAGTTTCACCTTCGATAGCTACTTGATCTGATAATCCACCAGCAAACTGACTTGCACTGCGAGCACGAGTACGTTGTGCTTCCATTTCACGTTCAAAGCCAGCGACATCAAGTGTTAAGTTGCGTTCACGTGCAATATCAGCCGTTAAGTCGATTGGGAAACCATAAGTGTCATAAAGTAAAAATACTGTTTCACCTGGGATTTCTTTATCAGACATTTCGTCAATAGCATGCTCAAGGATTTTAAGCCCATTGTCTAAAGTATCAGCAAAGCGAGCTTCTTCTTGTTTTAAAGCACGTTCAACAAGTGCTTGAGCTTTAGCTAGTTCTGGGAATGCTTCTCCCATTTCAGCGACAAGAGGTGCAACTAATTTATAGAAGAAATCTTCTTTAAGTCCGAGTTTATGTCCATGACGGATCGCACGACGGATAATACGACGTAAAACATAACCACGGCCTTCATTTGAAGGTTGGACACCATCAGTAATCATAAATGCACATGAGCGAATATGATCGGCAATAACACGTAGTGAAGTATGCGAAGAATTTTCAGTACCCGATAGGTCTTGAATGGACTTAATTAGGCGTTGAAATAGATCAATGTCGTAATTATTATGAACATCTTGTAATACTGCGGCAAGACGTTCTAGCCCCATACCAGTATCAACTGAAGGTCTTGGTAAGGGTGATAAAGTGCCATCAGCAGCGCGATTGAACTGCATGAATACTAGGTTCCAAATTTCGATGTAGCGATCGCCATCTTCTTCTGGTGTTCCAGGTGGACCACCAGCAACATCTTCACCATGATCATAGAAAATTTCAGAGCAAGGACCACAAGGGCCTGTCTCACCCATTGACCAGAAGTTATCTTTAGCGCCGATGCGAGATAGACGCGCGGGATCAACCCCCATTTCATTTATCCAAATGTCAGCTGCGTCATCATCTTCATCGAAAACAGTAATCCACAATTTTTCTTGTGGTAAAGCTAATGTTTCAGTTAAAAACTCCCAAGCATATTGAATGGCTTCACGTTTGAAGTAATCACCAAAACTGAAGTTACCGAGCATTTCAAAGAAAGTATGGTGGCGAGCTGTGTAACCGACATTTTCTAAATCATTATGTTTACCGCCAGCACGAACACAACGCTGACTTGAAACTGCTTTAGAATATTTTCGTACTTCTTGGCCAAGAAATAATTCTTTAAACTGAACCATTCCTGCATTAGTAAATAGCAAAGTAGGATCGTTAGCTGGAACTAGGGGACTACTAGCTACAACTTCGTGACCTTTCTCTTGGAAAAAGTCTAAAAAGAGTTGGCGTATATCTGAGCTACTTTTCATATCGTTTCTATATCTGTATTAAAACTGTGATTTATTTGTTCATGAGTAAAACCACGAGATTGTAAAAAACGTTGTTGTTTTGCTCGTTCTTTAAAATCATCGGGGCTTTGCTCGCCAAAACGTTTGCAACGAACCGTCATTGCAAGCGTAAACCAATCAATATTTGTTTCATATAATGCGTCATTAATTAGCTCAATGGCAACACCACGTTCATTTAACTCTTGTCTAATCTTTTGGCTACCAAACCCACGATTAGAACGATATCGTGTGTAATTTTCGGCAAACCGTTGATCACTTTGTAAATCTTGCTCGGTCAATCTACTGATGGTATTTTGCACGTCATCAATATCAAACTCTGCTTTTACTAATTTTGTTACTAGTTCTTTTACGCTATGTTCGCGCCGAGCTAGAAAATTCATCGCTCGTTCTCGAAGCGATTGTTTCCTCACTACTTAGCTGTATCTTCAACTTTAGCTGCCGCATCAGCAGGTGCTTCTGTCGGCAACATGATAGCTCTAATTTTAGCTTCAATTTCATCGGCCATTTCAGGATGCTCTTTTAAGTAAGTACGAACATTATCTTTACCTTGACCAATACGCGTGCCAGAGTAGCTGTACCAAGCACCGGCTTTCTCTACGATGTTGTTTTCAACACCTAGGTCGATTAATTCACCTTCATGTGAAATACCTTGACCATAAAGAATATCAAATTGAACTTGTTTAAATGGAGGGGCTACTTTGTTCTTAACAACTTTAACGCGAGTTTCATTACCTAGAATCTCATCGCCTTTTTTGATGGCACCAATACGACGAATATCTAAACGAACAGACGCGTAGAATTTTAAGGCATTACCACCTGTTGTTGTTTCAGGGCTACCAAACATAACGCCGATCTTCATACGAATTTGGTTGATGAAAATCACCAAGGTATTTGAACGTTTAATATTGGCTGTTAATTTACGTAATGCTTGTGACATCAATCGAGCTTGCAAACCCATATGGCTATCACCCATATCGCCTTCAATTTCAGCTTTAGGTGTTAATGCAGCAACTGAGTCAATAACGACAACATCGACAGCACCAGAACGAACTAACATATCTGTGATTTCTAATGCTTGCTCACCCGTATCTGGTTGCGATACTAATAAGTCATCAATGTTTACACCTAGTTTTGCAGCATAAAGTGGATCTAATGCATGCTCAGCATCAACAAAAGCGGCTGTACCACCTGCTTTTTGCATTTCAGCAATAGCATGAAGTGTTAGCGTCGTTTTACCCGATGATTCTGGGCCATAAATTTCAACTACGCGACCACGAGGGAGACCACCTATGCCTAAGGCAACATCAAGACCAATTGAACCGGTAGAAACAGCATCGATATCACGTGCAGCAGCAGAATCGCCTAAACGCATCACTGCGCCTTTACCGAATTGCTTTTCTATTTGACCAAGTGCAGCACCTAATGCTTTTTTCTTATTATCGTCCATTGCGTGAGCCTTTGTGGAATCCAAGTTAATTTAAGCGCGTGATTATCCCATATATAGGGCTTAGTCACTAGCGTTTTTAATGATTCCATTTAAGGCTGTATATACAGCTTGTCGTCGAACTGCCTCACGGTTTCCAGAAAAATGATGAAGTTCAGCTTTGGCGGAAGAACTGCTTGCCCATGCAAGCCAAACAGTGCCGACAGGTTTGGCTTTTGAACCTCCATCTGGGCCCGCAACACCTGTAATAGAAACACTAAGATCAGCTACAGATTGTGATTGACATCCCTTTGCCATTTCCAGTGCTACTTGTTCACTTACAGCGCCGAATTGCTCTAATGTGTCGGCTTGAACATGGAGTAGCTCCTGTTTTGATAGATTGCTATAAGTCACGACACCACGATCAAACCATGCTGAACTACCGGCAATATCTGTACAGCATTTAGCAAGCCAACCACCTGTACAGGACTCTGCACTAGCAAGTCGCCAATTACGTTTTAATAAAATTTTTGCCACTTGTGTGGTTAATTGTTGAAGATCAGCATCAGAAATATTTTGCATGAGATACACTATCGCAATGGCTAAAAAACAAAATCATACTCCAATGATGACGCAATATCTGCGTATCAAATCTGAAAACCCTGAACATCTCCTGTTTTATCGTATGGGTGACTTTTACGAATTGTTTTATGACGATGCTCATAAAGCCGCAGAATTACTAGATATTACACTGACAGCACGCGGCAGTAGTAATGGAGCACCCATTCCAATGGCAGGCGTGCCATATCATGCTGCTGATTCATACTTATCGCGTTTAATTAATGTCGGTGTATCTGTCGCAATTTGTGAACAGATTGGTGATCCTGCAACAAGCAAAGGCCCTGTAGAGCGCCAAGTAGTACGTGTTCTAACGCCTGGAACTTTAACTGAAGAAGCGCTCTTAGACAGCCGTAATGAAAGCTTACTCATGGCCATTTCTGAAGATAAAGGTCGATATGGTTTAGCGACAGCAGAGTTAAGTAGTGGTCGCTTTACAGTGAGTGAATTGAATTCATTGACCGAGGTTCAAGCGGAATTAGCACGCTTGCAAGCTGCTGAGATTTTAATAGATGAATCCTTATTGGAGACTTTGTCTTCATTTGATAAACAACTTCGAACGCTACCACCTTGGCATTTTGAGCTAGAAACAGCACAACGCCGTTTATGTGAACATTTCCAAATTCAAGATTTAAAAGGCTTTGGTTGTGCGGACATGGATCTGGCCATTATTGCGGCAGGCTGTTTGCTTAATTATGCTCAAGAAACACATCGCACAGCACTGCCACATATTCGCGGACTGAGTTTAGAAAAGACGAGTGATAGTATTCGGCTTGACCCTCAATCACGACGTAACCTTGAACTTGAAACAAATTTGTCAGGTGGACGAGAGCACACATTACTTTCAATACTTGATAAAACAGTTACGCCAATGGGGGCTAGATTGTTGCGACGCTGGTTATTACGACCATTGCGACATCATGAGACCTTAAAACAACGTCAGCAAGCTATACAGCAATTTCTAGATACCCAATCAATAGACTCAATACAAGAACGACTACGTAAGCTGGGTGATATTGAGCGTATTGTCGCTAGAATCGCATTGAAAACAGCACGGCCACGTGACTTTATGCATCTTCGTAATACTTTAGCTTTATTACCAGATATTCATCAAGTATTGGCGAGTTTTGAAGCTAAACGTTTAGTGCAGTTAGATCGTGACCTGGGCACGTTTCCAGAATTATTAAGCCTGTTACAGTCAGCATTAATTGATGAACCACCGGTATTAATTCGTGACGGTGGCGTTATTGCCGAGGGCTATAACGAAGAGTTAGACCATTTACGTACTATTCGAGATCGGGCCAGTCAGTTTTTGAGTGATCTTGAGCAACGCGAACGCGAGCGTACAGGTGTGTCAACCTTAAAAGTAGGTTATAACCGTGTGCATGGCTACTTTATCGAAATAAGCCGCTCTCATCATATTGAAGTGCCAACAGAATATGTACGCAGACAAACATTAAAAAATGCTGAACGCTATATAACGCCAGAATTAAAAGGTTTTGAAGATCAAGTTCTGAGTGCCAATGAACGGGCTTTAGCATTAGAAAAATCATTATATGAAGAACTATTCGACAAAGTAGCACCTGATTTAGCAGCTTTAGAAGTATCAGCGAATGCCTTAGCTGAGCTTGATGTTCTAGCTGACTTAGCAGATCGTGCTGACTCGTTGAATTATGTGGCACCTGAATTTAGCAATCATATTGGGATAAAAATAATAGCAGGTCGACATCCTGTTGTAGAAAACGTGACGGAGCAAAACTTTTGCCCTAATGATGTTGAATTTACAGATCAGCAACGCCTATTGTTAGTCACGGGACCCAATATGGGTGGTAAATCGACCTATATGAGACAGGTTGCATTGATTGTTCTGATGGCACATATGGGCAGTTTTGTTCCTGCAGATAAAGCCATCATTGGTTCAATTGATCAGATTTTCACACGAATTGGTGCTTCGGATGATTTAGCCTCAGGTCGTTCAACATTTATGGTTGAAATGAGCGAAGCCGCTAATATTCTAAATAATGCAACACAACATAGTTTAGTATTGATGGATGAAATAGGGCGGGGGACAAGTACCTTTGATGGTCTATCTTTGGCATGGGCATGTGCTGAAAAGTTAGTGCGTGATTTAAATGCTTATACACTATTTGCAACACACTATTTTGAACTAACCGAGTTACCTAGCTTGTATGATAAAGCGATTAATGTTCATCTCGATGCAATTGAGCATGGAGATAAAATTGTCTTTTTACATCAATTAAAACCAGGAGCCGCCAGCCAAAGTTATGGTTTGCAAGTGGCAAAATTAGCAGGGGTTCCTGGTGATGTTATTAAAGCAGCAAAAAATAAACTACAACACTTAGAAGCGAATAGAGAAGAATCGACAGAGTACCCTCAGCCTCAAGCCGATTTATTTAAACAAGCTATTCCTGCATCAGAAGTTGAACAATATTTAGACTTAATCGACCCAGATGAATTAACACCTAAACAAGCTCAAGAAAAATTGTATCAATTGGTTGCTTTGTTGAAAAAATAACTGCTTTGTAGGAGCTGTTTCATGGTCGAAGATATTGAATCGGGTTTACGGTTTATTCGCGGCTGAAGCCGCTCCTACAAGTTGAGAATGGTTTAATAACTGTTGAGCAATATAGTTTCTGCGTTTATGACGAACAGACTGTTGCATCATTAAAGCAAAGGCATTCCATTGCTGATGAGTATCAACCGCATAACCTGCCAGAGTACTGACATTATTTAATGTGCCAGACTTAGCATAAATATTTGTTGTTACCTCTGGCAGTAGGTGTTTCCATGGACGAAAGTCGTTAAGTAGTTCAACTAACTGTTCAGGTGATAAACGATTGTTTTGCGATAGACCTGCACCTTCCTCTAATACAATATTTTGCCAGCCAAAATGATCGTGTAGTGTCGATTCCATATATTTCTGAACATCATTAAAATTTGCTGGGCGTTGGAATTTCTCATAACTGAGCATGAGAACAAGTTGGTTTGCAATAAAGTTGGTTGAATACTTCATCATTGGGCGAACCATCTCACCTAATGATTTACTATTTATATGAATGTAATAAGGCGTCTGTTGTGGCGTCTTTCCCCAAGTAACCTGATCACCGACCATTAATCCTTGTTGACGTAAAAATATAGCTAAGAGCTCTGCAAAATATTGCTCGGCAGTGGTAGATGACAAACCGGTATTGATACGCAGATGGTTTTTACCAATTTGTTGCTGATGTGCAAGCTTTTGAGCGGTAGTTGTGATGGGGGTTTGAATTTCAGCACTGACATATTTCCCAGCTACTTTTTTTACATCAACGGTATTGAAGTTAGCTGCAATAGAGGTGGGAATAGCATCATAGGGGTTATTTGTTGTACCTGCCCCAGGAACAACTAGCTTCGCTTGAAATTGAGAGTTATCTATAGCAATAGTTCTAATCTCTGACAGACCTAATTTATGCAGGTTTTGAGCAATAATCATTAACTCTTCAGAAACTAAAAAAGGATCGCCACTACCTTTTATCCATAGAGTCTTCGATGGTGCATCAAAATAGAACTGAGTACGAAAGTAATGATTTTTACCCCAGTGTTTTAGTGCTAACCATGCAGTGACTAATTTAGTTGTGGAGGCGGGGACAAAGCTGTTGTTTTTATCTGATTCAAGAATAACACTACCTTGTGGATCAGAAATTAATATCCCAGCATCTTTTAGTTCAGAATATTGTTTTAAGACATCGTTAGAGAAGCTTGGTGAAGACCAAGCTAATAGTGTATTGAGAAGTAAGCATGAAATTACAAATTGGGCTTTCAATCGGAAACCTTTCCACGAAGGGCCTTCGTTTTACCTCGTAAGGTTTTGCTATCCATACGTCTTTTCTGAGAACCTCTTGTTGCTTTAGTGGCTCGCCTTACTTTTTGGACTGCAGTCACACTTTTGATTAATTCTTGCAGGCGTTCTAGGGCATCGACTTTATTTTTTTCTTGCGTTCGATGTTGCTGAGCTTTGATTACGACGACACCATCTTTGTTAATGCGACGGTCTTTGAGATTCAATAAACGTTGTTTGTAAAATTCGGGCAGGGATGAAGCTTTAATATCAAAGCGAAGATGAATAGCCGATGAAACCTTATTAACATTCTGACCGCCAGCACCTTGGGCGCGAATGGCAGAAAGCTCAATTTCATCATCTGGAAGGGCTATATTTTGAGAAATCTGCAACATAGATATTATTTGTTAGTTCTAGCTTTTAAAAGTAAGTCATTATCAATGGCTACAAATTTTGATGCTGAATTAATTAAAGAACGAGCGGTAAGCTGAGCGACACCATACACTTCAACTGGAATATTAAATTCAGCCTTCACTTTATCGACTAATAAGTCGAAATCACCATCACCAGAGACTAAAATAATAACATCTGAGTCTTTTGCACACGACATAACATCTAATGTTATACCGACATCCCAATCGCCTTTTGCAGACCCATCTTGCCTCTGTATATAGGGTTTTAATTTAACATCAAAACCGATAGCTTTAAGTATATTTTGAAATTGTTTCTGCTTATCGTTATCTCGATCAATAGCATAGGCAAAAGCATTTACAACAGTTCTGTTAGTCGTTGCTTCAGCCCAAAATTGATTGTAATTAAAGTTGCAGTTAAAAGCCTGTTTAGTTGTGTAGTAGACATTTTGCACATCTACAAAAATAGATACCTTAGTCATGAATTTATTTTGGTATAGCTTGGTAGCGTTGTTAAATACTGTTGCATCATAGTTTAGTGGCGATATTTCGCTGGCTCTTTAAAATCAACTACAGAGGCGATCGGTGGTGGGATCTGTACATGGAAGCCTTGAGTTTTCAAGCTTTTTATCACTGTATTAACATCTTCTCGAGCTAACTGACGCTCAGGAGAAAGGGTTACTTCCATTACAAATATGGGCTCTTTTCCCATCGAGGTATAGAGCGCTTGAGGGACTTGTGAGAAATCATCTTTCTTATTGATATAAAGATAGAGTTCTTCTTTGATTCGGCTTTTGTATATATAGGCAATCATAGTATTCACGAAATAGGGGGGTGATAGATTATTTGAACGACCGTTTTGGCAGGATCATAGCAATAAAAGCTACGAGCACCATCACGATGAGTCCGTGGGGGCTGACGAATTTCAACATTATGATGCTGTAAAAATTCGAACCACTCATCAACTTGATCAGGTGTTTTGATAATAAAACCGATATGGTCGAGCTTTTGATGACCACTTGTGTCAAAGTCGTCAGTTGCTCTGTGTAAGGCTAAATTATCATTGCCTGATGTAATATAAACATTGTCAGGATCAGGTCGCCATTCGACGGTCATACCTAATAAATCAATATAAAATTGTTCGCAGGCTTCCAAGTTATTTACGAAGAGAGCGACATGCCGCATTCCACCTGTAGAGGGAGGTCTATTCATACCTGTTCTCCAAATACATGTTGGCAACATTTTTGCCAAATATCTTCACCAAATTGACGTTGAATAACGAGCGACAATGCAATTGAACCAGACGCTAATAGTTTATCGTGAAAGTCTTTTAATTCAGCAGTGTTTTCTGGGTTAATGATGTCTCTTAAGGTATTGATAAGCGCCCAGCCCACAGCATAACTCATAGGAACTGATGGCGATTGACTATACCAACGTAACTCGCCCATTGCTTGTTCAAAGCTAAAGCCAAGCGCATCGACCATTTTATGAGCAGCATCTTCGAGAGATAATCCATGGGTATGGATTTCAACATCAATCATGATACGTAAAGCTCGCCAGAGGCGATCACGAAGCATTACTATCTTTTGCCCTTGATGACGATCAAAACCTTGCTCAAGCATCATTTGTTCACAATATAGAGCCCAACCTTCATATAAGGTTGCACTTGGATGCAGTCGTCGTAATAGGTGGCTGCCCTGTGTTGATTGATTAGCGGTGACAAATTGAAGATGATGTCCTGGCCATGCTTCGTGCACACTAGTTTGACTAATTGCCGCGTAATTATGTTCAGTTAACTCATCATCATTATTAGTTGGTGTAACGTAGTAATAAGCTGTCTGGGATAAATCAGCAATGCTTGGGTCAAGGTAAGCTGCAAAAGGAATTTGGTGCTGCAAAAATTCGGGTGTTGTAACAACTTTGAGTGTTTGTTGTGCTGGTAGTGTGACAAGATCATATTCACGTAAAAAATCTTGAGCGGCTAACATCTCTTGTTGATAGTGAACCAGTAACTGTTCTGCTTCAGGGTGATGTTCTTGTATTGACGCTATTGATAGATCACTAGCGTCTAATTCAGCCTGTAGTTCTTGTTTTGTTTTATCAAACAAACGCTGGCCAAAGTCATACAGATTTTGGCTATTAATAGGTAGAAAATGTTGCTGTTTGAGTAAGCGTTCGAAATGTTCTCGACCACATGCAAATTCACCTTCGCATTTAGGCAATAGTCGTTTAAGTGTTGGAAGAAAGCCTTCAAGCGATTTTGCAGCATCTGCAATAGCCTGTTCAAGCTGATCATTTTTACTCATTTCATCAGCAATGAGCGGGTGTTGGTGAAGATGATGTAAGTAGTTTATGCCTGACTCGGTTTCAGCTAAGGCCATTTCCGCCCAGACTTTTGGAATAATTTCTGGCACTGTTGCTAAATAATTTTTTGCATCTCTGATATGAGTTGGAATAGCGGTAAGACGTTCTTTTAATGCTGATGCTATATTTTCAACGGGTCTTATGGTCAGTTGATGTAGGGCATTAATCGGTAGAAACTGTGTCGGGTCGCGATGACGCCAATCATGATCCATAAGAGAGTGATGTTCTAGTTCTGCGCATCCATGGAGGATTTGATAATGAATTTGTCGTTCTGTATCCAGACTACCAAAGTCAACTTCATCTAATGCGGCAAGACATTTTTCATTAAGCACGATTTGAATGCCAAGTGTTTCGTCATCATGAGGCTTAAGTTTATCGGCATAATCTTCAACACCGGCTTCTAAGGCTTCCTCAGGGTGAAACCTGCACCAAGTAGTTAAGTAGCTATTCTCAATGCGATCAAAAGCCTGCTGATGTGAGTTTAAATCATTAATCGACATTGATAATCTCGTATTCATGGCTTATTTCAGCAGTTTTACCAAGCATTATTGACGCAGAACAGTATTTTTCAGTTGATAATTCTACTGCGCGTTTAACTTGAGCTTCTTTTAGATTTTTACCTGTTACTTTGTAATGCACATGGATTTTTGTGAAAACTTTAGGGATTTTTTCGCTACGTTCACTATCTATTTCAACCACGCAGTCACGAATATCTTGGCGACCTTTTTTGAGCATTTGAATCATATCAAACGATGTACACCCGCCCATACCAAGGAGCAATAGCTCCATTGGTCTCATTCCAGTTCCATGCCCACCAATTTCTTCAGGACCATCCATGACGATAGTATGACCACTGCCAGACTCGCCAACAAATAGTAAATCTTCAGCCCATTTCACTCTTGCTTTCATGAATTTTATCCATATGATTTAAAAAATAACGTTAATTTTGCCATATTAACTTGATTGAAGGCAGAGTTAGTTTATTATTAGATGATATTTTGTTGTTTAGTAAGTGATCTTACTAAGCGAAATGAAGGGAAATAGATGGATTATTTGAAGCATAAAGCATTAGAAGAAGGCTTAGCTGATTTTTTTCGATGTTGTCATACGAAAACTTATCCAGCAAAGTCCATCTTGATTCGCCCTGGTGATTCTGCAGACACTCTCTATTACTTGCGTGAAGGTTCAGTTTCCATAACAATGGAAAATGAAGAGGGTGAAGAGCTCATTTTTGCTTATTTAAATCAAGGAGATTTTTTAGGTGAAATTGGTTTATTTACAAATGTAGAGAGCCGTGGCGTTACAGTGCGTGCTCGTACAGATTGTAAGATGGAAGAAATCACTTACCAACAAATAAACCTTTTAGCTGAGACTCAGTTAAAAGCGTGTTATCCGACCTTATTGAAATATATCGCAGAACATATGGCAAAACGAATATTATCTGCAACTCGTAAAGCGGGTGACTTTGCTTTTCTTGATGTTGCGGGTCGTGTTACGGCTGCACTTTATGAAATGGCTGAACAACCTGATGCGATGAAACACGAAGAAGGTGTACAGATTAGAATTACACGACAAGAAATTAGCCGAATGGTCGGCTGTTCGCGTGAAATGGCGGGGCGTGTATTAAAAGATCTGCAAAACCAAGGCTTAATTTGGGCGCATGGTAAAACGATGATCATCTATGATAAAGAACACCAAAAATCAAGCTTACATCTTAGCTAAACAGTGAACTCAATTGTGCACCAGGATCATCTGCTCGCATAAAAGCTTCACCGACAAGAAATCCATTAACACTATGTTCACGCATTAATGCTACATCAGCCGATGTGTGAATACCGCTCTCAGTGATAACTGTATGGTTTTCTGGAATTAGTCCTAGTAAGTCTAGTGTCGTATCTAAACTTGTTTCAAATGTACTTAAATTACGATTATTAATACCTATCAAAGGCAGATTGAGCATTAATGCGCGTTCAAGTTCTGCTAAATCGTGAACTTCAACTAAAACATCCATTCCTAATTGCATCGCAAGGTCAGAGAGCTCAAGTAATTGTTCATCATTCAAACATGACACGATGAGTAAAATACAATCAGCAGAAATAGCGCGAGCTTCAAATACTTGATAAGGGTCAACAATAAAGTCTTTACGAATCACAGGAAGCGAACACGCTTCGCGTGCTTCTTGTAGATAAAACTCATGGCCTTGGAAAAAATCATGATCTGTTAAGACGGATATGCATGCTGCACCATGCTGTTCATAGCTTTTCGCAATCTCAGCAGGAATAAAATTTTCACGCAATAAACCTTTGCTAGGAGATGCCTTTTTAATTTCAGCAATAACTGCGGCTTGGCCGGCATTAATTTTTGCTTCAATAGCGGTGACAAAACCACGTGGTTCATCTGCTTTTTCAGCTACTTGAATTAATTGCAGCTGAGACACCTTTTCTTTACGTTCTGCGATCTCTTCATATTTACGTTGAATGATTTTTTTTAAGATATCTGGCGTATCAGTCATGTTTAAGTCTTTATTTTATGAGTTACTACAAGCAATAAGCGCATTAAGTTTTTCTTGTGCTTTACCACTATCAATAATTGTTTGTGCTTGTTTGATGCCATCAGCAAGTGTTTCTGCTAGATCAGCCGCATAGATAGCTGCACCGGCATTGAGGGCAACAATATCACGAGCTGCACCTAATTTTCCGGCAAAGATATCCTCAATGATTGCGAGGCTTTCTTGTGCATTATTAACAGCTAATTGGCTAATATCACAACGTGTTAAACCGAAATCTTCAGGTTGAATAGTGTAGTTTGAAATTACACCATCTTTAAGTTCTGAGACAGAGCTGTTTGAACCAATACTAATTTCATCCAAGCCATCATCAGCATGAACAATAAGCACATGTTTGCTACCTAGTTCTTTTAGAACATGTGCCATGGGTTCAACCCATTTTTTATCAAACACACCTAATACTTGGTTAGGCGCTTGAGCAGGGTTAGTTAATGGACCTAGAAGATTAAAAACAGTGCGTACAGCCATTTCACGACGAGGACCAATAGCAAATTTCATTGCACCATGATGTTTCTGTGCAAACATGAAACCAACACCAACTGTATCAACACAGTGTTTAACTTGTTCGGGAGTGATCTCAAGATTAACGCCTGCGGCTTCTAATACGTCAGCACTGCCTGAACTACTACTAATTGAACGGTTACCATGCTTGGCTACTTTGGCACCCGCTGCGGCAACGACAAATGCACTAGCTGTTGATACATTGAATGTACTTGCACCATCGCCACCTGTTCCACAGGTATCAACAACATGGTCGCCAGAAATATCAACGGGCGTTGCTAAGCCTCGCATTACTTTTGCAGCAGCTGCAATTTCAGTGATTGTTTCACCTTTCATTTGCAAGCCAACTAAAAAACCACCAATTTGAGCAGGGGTCGCTTCACCCGTCATAATTTGTTTCATGACAGCTGCCATGTCATCACTTGATAGGTCTTGCTGTTGTATTACAGCATTGATAGCACTGGGTAAATTCATGACAAACCTCTAACGATCAAGAAAGTTTTTAAGCAAAGCATGACCTTGTTCAGTCAAAATTGATTCAGGATGAAACTGTACACCTTCGATAGGCAATGTTTTATGCTCAATACCCATGATTTCGTCCATACTGCCATCGTCATTTTGAGTCCAGGCTGTTATTTCAAAACAATCTGGCAATGATTCTTTATTAATCACTAAGGAATGATAACGTGTAGCGACAACAGGGTTGTTTAGACCTTTGAATACGCTAGTATCATTGTGATAGATAGGAGATGTTTTACCATGCATGATTTCTCGAGCATGAATAATCTCACCACCAAATGCTTGGCCAATAGACTGATGGCCTAAACATACCCCTAAGATTGGTTTCTTACCTGCAAAATGTTTAATGACTTCGAGTGAAACACCTGCTTCATTAGGAGTACAAGGACCTGGAGAAATGACGATCTTTTCAGGATCTAAGGCTTCGATTTCTTCAATTGAAATTTTATCATTACGATGAACATGTACATCCGCACCTAGTTCACCAAAATACTGAACAAGGTTATAGGTAAATGAGTCGTAATTATCTATCATTAAAAGCATGATTGAGTTCTACTTATGTTGACTATGACTAGAGACATCAAGTCCAGCTTCTGCCATAGCGACAGCGCGGAAGACGGCTCGTGCTTTATTCATTGTTTCTTGCCATTCCATTTCTGGTACAGAATCATAAACAATACCTGCACCGGCCTGAATGTTAAGCATATTATCTTTAATTACTGCTGTACGGATAGCAATGGCTGTATCCATATTACCCGACCATGATAGATAACCTACGGCACCCGCATAAACGCCACGTTTAACGGGTTCTAATTCATCAATAATTTCCATTGCACGCACTTTGGCGGCACCGCTAACCGTTCCTGCAGGGAAGGTTGCTCGTAAAGCATCGATGCAAGTCATATCAGGAACAACTTGTCCGGTAACGTTAGAAACAATATGCATAACATGAGAATAACGTTCAACAATCATTTTTGTAGTTAGTTTTACAGTACCAATTTGGCTGACTCGTCCGGCATCATTTCGGCCTAAATCAATGAGCATAAGATGTTCTGCCAATTCTTTAGGATCTGCTAGTAAGTCTTGTTCGAATGCAAGATCTTCTTCAGCTGTTTTGCCTCGTGGCCGTGTACCAGCAATAGGACGAACAGTGACTTCATCATCTTCCATTCGTACTAAAATCTCGGGTGACGAACCAACAATATGGAAGTCTTCTAGATTAAGGTAATACATATATGGAGAGGGGTTCAGTGTTCTTAACGCACGGTATAAATCCATCGCTTGAGCTGAGAAAGGGATTGATAATCGCTGTGACAATACGACTTGCATGATGTCGCCATCAGTAATGTATTGTTTTGCTTTTTCTACGGCATCAATAAAACCATCATGAGTAAAACCAGAAACGAAGTCATCTTCATTAACTTTCTTGCCCGTTTTAGATGAGCTGTATTTTGGCGTAGCTGTTCTTAAATGACTTGTTAATGTATCTAGGTTTTTTTGTGCATTTTGTAATGCATTATCTGTGCTTGGATCAGCATGAACAATTAAAAATAATCGACCACTTAGATTATCAAAAACAATTAAATCATTAGATACCATTAATAAGATATCTGGACAGCCTAATGGATCTGGATTTGGACAATCACCTAAGCGAGGTTCGACATAGCGAACTGTGTCGTAACCAAAGTAACCAACTAGACCACCATTAAAACGAGGTAGATTATCTAAATCAGGTACTTTATATTGCTGTTTGAAAGTTTCAATCCATGATAATGGATCAGTAGATGTCGTTGTTTCGATGACATCACCATTATGTTTAACTTCAATATCTTGGCCCGTAATTCGAACAATTGTTTCGCAAGGTAAACCGATAATTGAATAACGGCCCCATTTTTCACCACCATGTACTGACTCTAAAAGATAAGAGTAGGGGGCATCAGCTAATTTTAGATAGGTGCTTAAAGGCGTATCTAAGTCTGCTAATACTTCACGGGCAATAGGTATGCGGTTATAGCCTTGCTCGGCTAATTGGTCAAATTCAGCTTGGTTCATCGTGATTATCTAAAATAGGCTTTTAAGTTCTGCAAATGTATCAATTACAACATCAGGATTGGCTGTACGAATATCAACACCATGATTATAGCCATAAGTCATACAGACAATAGCAAACCCAGCTGCACGAGAGGCTTTAACATCACTAATAGAGTCACCAATCATCATGGCATTCTCAGGTTTAACATTAAAGAATTCTGCCCCGTGCAATAAAGGAGCAGGGTGAGGTTTCTTGAAAGGCAAAGTATCACCACTAATAACAATTTCAAAAAAGTCGAATAAACCTAAGTCTTTTAAAATCTTTAAGGTGAATTGTTCATCTTTATTGGTCACACAACCAATACGGATACCTTGATCTTTTAACCACTGAAGACCTTCGATGACTGATGGATATAACTGGCTGCGCTTACTCGCGTTATCAGCATAAAGCGCCATAAATATAGGTGCCGCTTTTGCAAAATCTGCATCACTAGGTTCGCCATCAAGTTGATCGATAAGCGCACGCTGTATTAAACGAGGCACACCATTCCCAACCCAATTCCGAACCTTGGCTTCACCACGAACAGGCATGTCTAATGCCTTCATGGTTTCATCAACACACCAAGCTAGATCAGGCACGCTATCAACTAGCGTGCCGTCCAGATCAATCAGCACCATTTCTGGTTTTTTTAAAGTAGTCATTGCTGTGAGCTTAAACGTTAGCTTTAGCTAATTCAGCACGCATTGCTGCAACAACTGTTTCGTAGTTGTTTGGATCGTTATCATTTTTAGCTCCGAATAATGCAGAACCAGCAACGAATGTACGTGCACCAGCTTCAGCAATTTCACGGATATTATCCACTTTTACGCCGCCATCAATTTCAAGATCGATGTCATAACCACTTTCATCAATCATTTTGCGCGCTTCACGTAATTTTTCTAATGTGTGCGGGATAAATGATTGACCACCAAAACCAGGGTTAACTGACATTAATAAGATGCGGTCTACTTTATCAAGAACATGGGCAGCTAAAGATAATGGTGTTGCAGGGTTAAATACTAAACCTGCTTTACAGCCTTCAGCTTTAATTAATTGTAATGTGCGGTCGATATGATCTGATGCTTCTGGGTGAAATGTAATGAATGTTGCGCCAGCTTTAGCAAAGTCAGGAATGATACGATCAACAGGTTTAACCATTAGATGTACATCAATTTCATGTGTTACACCATGTTTACGTAATGCATCACACACTAGTGGACCGATCGTTAGGTTAGGCACGTAGTGGTTATCCATAACATCGAAATGAACGATGTCAGCACCTGATGCTAATACATTATCAACTTCTTCACCTAAGCGGGCAAAGTCTGCAGAAAGGATAGATGGAGCAATTTTAAATTCAGCCATGATATTCACTCTTTAAAAAGGTTAAGGTAGATAGTTCTGAGTTAAAACACGATACTTTACCGCATGTGATGGTTTTTTTCAGCTTTTGTAATTATCTGTAGCTGATTATACTAAGCAGACATTGTTATTTTTACATTATTTTTAAGGAGAGTTTGGTGGGGCAATTCAAAACTGTTTGGCTAAGCCTGCTCATGATTGGTTTATTACCATTTTCTGTTCTAGCAGAAGGTGAAGATATTCCTGCTGGGACTGAGGCGTTAAATGAAGAAAAAACTAATAATCGAATATTACGACAGACAAATACTGTAAAAGGTTATCAGCCACTCACAGTTGCAGGACAAGAAATTGAAGCTGCCTATATTGAAGAAACATTAGGTGAGCGCCATGGTGCTATTGTTTTGTTACATGATCAAGGTGAACGGTTTGAAAGCGAAGGTGTTATAACGCCACTACGACACGGTTTAGCTGAACATGGTTGGTCGACATTGACACTGACATTTGATTATCCTTACGAACCAAAGATCCTATTGTCGGTTGCTGATGCTTCAAATGCACAAGAACAAGCTCCAGAAGAAGCGACAACGGAGCAGGATAAGGATGAATCATCAACAGAAGAAAATTCTCAGGAAGGTTCGGTATTACCACCTGTATCTAATCAAGAGCGGATACAAGCAGCCTTAGCCTTTTTGCAAGCAAAAGATATTAAGCGAATTATATTTATTGGTCATGGTGCCGGTGGTGATTTAGCGATTGAATTATTAGACACTATTAAAATGCCCGTTTCTGCATTAATTTTAGTCGGCGCGACGGCATTACCAGAAAATGATACTTTTAATGGGTTTGATTTTCCGATACTTGATATATATGGTTCTAATGATCTGGATGCTGTTCCAGATGCCGTTCAATATAGAAAGGTAATAATGAAACGGATTAACAATACATTGTATGAGGTTCGTCGTATCGAAGGTGCAGACCATATATTCTTGGGATTAAGCGCTACATTAATATCGACAGTCAATGGGTGGTTACGTAGACACTTTGTTGAGCAGGCAGATAATTAAAAATGAGACTCTATTATGATGGTTTAGTCGTACATCAAGCGCAATCTGACGATGGTGTGATTGAAGTTGTTGACTTAGGTGATACGCGTTCATTACATTTTGGAACCTTTCCACGCCAAAGTAGTATGTCATTACGAACACCCCATACACTTGAATTAAGTTATACCGAAGCGATGATGGCATGTCTGCTATTAAACTCGAAACCAGAAAGAGTGTTGGTTGTTGGCCTAGGAGGCGGTTCATTAGTAAAGTTTTTACTACATCACTTTCCTGAGTGTCATATTGATGTTATTGAATATCGCCAAGATGTTGTTGATGTTGCTCATAGTTACTTCCATGTACCGAAAAATGATCCACGATTAAATATTCATGTTGGTGATGGTTATTTATTTGTACAAGAACGTTATTATCAAGCAGATACTAGTTATGATTTATTACTTGTTGATGCTTATGATCATATTGGAATGTCTGCTAGTGTTGGTGTGCAAGCCTTTTTTGATGCCTGTGCAGGCTTATTAACAGCGACAGGTGTAATGAGCATTAATCTCTGGGGTAGTGACCGACCTTTATTTAATCAAACGATGAGTCGGATTAATCAAAGTTTCGAAGGCCGTTCAATGATTTTACCTGTAAAAAACAAGGGTAATGTAATTGGCTTAGCCATGATGCAAACAGTGTCCAATGCCGCATTGAAAAAATTAAAACACTCAGTTGAACAACAAGAAATAGAGCTCAGTATTAATCTACCCACATCATTACATAACTTGATCAGGCAAAACCGATCATTAATAAATAGGTTATTCGCATAATGATGAGTTCGCCATTGCTGATATTAGGCGTGTTGTTAGTCACGGGCCTACTACTAAGCCTTGTCGCTTCACGTTTTAATTTTCCCCGTATCGCAGCTTATGCTATCGCAGGCTTAATTTGGTCAGAAGATTTATTAGGCGGTGTATTTGATTTTGATATCGCACCATGGTCATATTCACTCACTACAGTGGCATTAGCTATTATTGCTTACGCTATCGGTGGTTCGGTAACGACAGAACAATTACGCAGATTAGGTCGTGTCATTACTTTTTGTACCGTGGGAGAATCCTTAGGCGCGGTGCTAGCTGTCACTTTGGCAGTTTATTTTTATCAGCCAGTCATAGAAGGTCCGGTTTGGGTATTAGCAATAGTCTTAGGTGTATTGGCTGCAACAACTGCACCTGCAGCTACGGTAGCCGTTATTCATCAATATCGTGCAAAAGGTCCGTTAACGACGACATTATTAGGTGTGGTCGCCCTTGATGATATATTTGGTATTATTCTGTTTTCATTGATGTTGGTATTAGTGGCTGGGGCAAGTCTAAGTGAAGCGGTTTTAAGCTCAGGAGTTCATGTTGTTGGTGGCCTTGCTCTTGGTAGTGTGATGGGTTTGTTATTGGCTTTCTTTGGTAACAAAGTTCGCAAGCAGACTTTTTTCTTACCTATGGTCTTAAGTGCAATATTATTGAGTCAAGGTATCGCCGAGATATTACATATTTCGCCATTATTAACAGCAATCAGCTTAGGTTTTAGTGCTCGCTCAGTTTATCAGGCCGGTGGAGAACGCTTATTTGAACCTGTTGAATATTTAGAAGAGTTAGTTTTTATTATCTTCTTTACCCTAGCAGGCGCACACTTTAAATTATCAGTATTTATGCAAGGTATCGACTTAATTGTTATTTATGTTTTCGCTCGCATTATAGGAAAACTGTTAGGTATTTATATTGCTGCGAGAGTAAGTTCTGCGCCTGAAACGGTACGACAATACCTAGGTTTTGGTGTTGTCCCTCAAGCTGGAATTGCAATTGGTCTCGCATTAGCCTTGTTAAATAGGCCAGAGTTACAAGACATCGCTTTATTGGTTCTTAACGTCATTTTGGCAAGCACGTTGATCTATGAAATTGTAGGGCCTATGGCAACACGATATGCACTTGTTAAAGCTGGGGAGACGAGACAATGACAGAACAAGATTTTGCCAAAATATCCGTTTCTGAATGGCTCAAGCAGTATCCGGAGCTCCCCCTTGTTGTGGCTGCAGGTGCAACAATGAATGAGGTGGCCAATCTGTTATTAAAAGAAAACAGCCGAGATGCTTATATCCTAGATGGCGATAATAAGGTAAAAGGGCATTTAAGTTTCGGCAATGTTACCAACCACTTGTTGTCAGAACATCTTCCTATACACACGCATCGACAATTATTTTCTCGGGTGACGGAACCTACTGCTGAAGAGATTATGGATCCGCATTATACTTATGCGCGTTGTGACGAATCATTATGCGAGGTAATTCATCGACAATTAGAGCGTGATGTCGATACACTCGTTGTTTTAGATGATGATGATACATTAATCGGCTCAATAAAATTGAGAGAGTTAGTGGCGGAAAGTTTGAAATGAGATCATTTTTAGCAATCATAATATTGGCTTGTTCTATTTCGACTCCAGTTTTGGCTAGTGAGGATATCGAGTTACTTGTACTGCGGTCGCAACATAAATTAGTAGTCAAGAAAAATGGCGTGACCTTACGTACTTTTAAAGTCGCTTTCGGTAGTGGTGGAAAAAAAGCGAAGCTTCGTGAAGGTGACCACACGACACCAAAAGGTAAATATCAAATAAATAGAGTTAGAGATAGTGGGCGTTTTCATGTGTTTATACATCTGAATTATCCAAATAAAGACGATGCCAAGCGAGCACTTAAAAATCATTCAATTAGTCACCAGGAATATAGAGACATTGTTTATGCACTGGATACAGGCCGTCTACCTCCACAAAACACGGCATTGGGCGGTGATATAGGTTTGCATGGCATTGGTCTTGAAACGAAAGATAAATTAGAAATTCATCAGATTGCTGATTGGACACAAGGCTGTATTGCGATGAGAAACCATGAAATTGAAGAGTTAAGTCGTTATATCGATGTCGGAACCTCAATTACTATCATTGATTAATTCTTGAGTATTTTAATTGGTTATTTGTTAAAATGCTTAATTAATTCGACCTGTTTGTCACTTTGAGGCTTTATGCAATCTGCTCCTGATCTTTTTTCCTCTCGCAAGTTTTGGGCTCACCGTTTTGGTGTGGCACCACAATTACCGATGTCTCGCGAAGAGATGGATGAACTTGGCTGGGATTCATGTGACATTATTCTAGTGACAGGCGATGCCTATGTCGACCATCCTAGCTTTGGTATGGCGCTAATCGGTCGATTATTAGAATCACAAGGATTTCGTGTAGGAATTATTTCTCAACCCGACTGGTTAAGTACGGATGATTTCAAACAGCTAGGTGAACCAAACTTATTCTTTGGTGTTACTGGCGGTAATATGGATTCGATGGTTAACCGCTATACATCAGATCGACGAATTCGAACTAATGATGCTTATACGGCAGATGGAGAGGGTGGTAAACGTCCAGACCGTTGTGTTGTGCCGTATAGTCAACGTTGTCGTGAAGCCTATAAAGGCGTGCCAATCATTATTGGTGGTATTGAAGCCAGTCTAAGACGCATCGCTCACTTTGATTATTGGTCTGAAAAAGTTCGCCGTTCAGTCATTATGGACGCGAAAGCAGATATCTTGGTTTATGGTAATGGCGAACGTCAAGTTGTTGAAATTGCTCATCGTTTAGCACGTAAAGAAGATGTTAAAGCATTAACAGATATTCGTG
>Ga0209495_1000759_pt1 | contig 23860 bp, 20 predicted proteins | sample EN1Hudsemesocosm_FD_184629 | JGI IMG/M metagenome (GOLD analysis project Ga0209495, IMG submission 184629) | Methane-oxidizing microbial communities from mesocosms in the Hudson Canyon - EN1E Hudson Canyon (SPAdes) (version 2) | ecosystem: Environmental > Aquatic > Marine > Cold seeps | place... | reverse complement strand
TGTATTCAGGTTCTGTATTCAGCATTAATTTTGACATAATCATATGAGAAGTCACAGGTCCATACAGTATCGTTGGCATTTCCTCTGCCTAGTTCAACTTTGATTGTAATTTCATCTTGGTCCATGACTTTCTGACCTTGTTGTTCTGTATAGTTTGCAGCGGGCTCGCCCTTATCAACAATGCATACATCATCTAGGTAGATAGCCACTTTTGACAGATCAAAGTCTGTTACACCACTTCGACCAACTGCCGCTAAAATTCGTCCCCAATTAGGATCAGATGCAAATAATGCCGTTTTGACTAGAGGAGAATGAGCAATCGTATAGGCTACTTGACGACATTCTTGCGAATCTAGCCCCTGCACTATATCAATCGCAATAAACTTTGTAGCACCTTCGCCATCACGCACAATCGCATGAGCTAATTGCTGGCTAATTTCTGCAATAAGATGATATAGTTTTTGGGCAGAATCAGCATTGATATCTGTAATTTTTTTATTTGCAGCTTTTGCTGTTGCCATCAATACACAGGCATCGTTTGTCGAAGTATCACCATCAACCGTGATTCGGTTAAATGATTGATCTGTAGCTCGCTGTAATAGTTCATCTAAAACAGTTTGTTCAACCGCAGCGTCTGTAGCGATATAGGACAACATGGTCGCCATGTCTGGGCGAATCATGCCTGATCCCTTTGCCATTCCCGTTACCGTAATCGTTTTTCCATCTATCTCAATTTGTCTTGAAACTGCTTTTGCGATGGTATCAGTGGTCATGATTGCATGAGCAGCATCAAACCAGTTATCACTGTTTAGATTTTGGCAGGCTTGCGGCAATGCATGAACTATTTTATCAACAGGGAGTTGTTGACCTATAACACCCGTTGAAAATGGTAATACTGTATTTGCATCAACATGGGTTAGTTCTGCAACAGCGTTACAACACGACTGAGCCGATTGCATTCCAACTTCACCTGTTCCTGCATTTGCATTACCAGAATTGATGAGTAGGAACTGTGGAGAAGTCTGTTGCTGATGTTGTTTAGCAAGGGTCACTGGCGCCGCACAAAATACATTTTTAGTATAAACAGCTGACACACTACTACCTTGTGCGATTTTAATTAAAACTAAATCGGCTTTACCAATGGTTTTAATACCAGCACTTGCGATACCAAGTTCTATCCCATCAATTGCTAACAACGATGATGATGTTGGCGCAGAAAGGTTGACTGGCATTAGTTGATCGCACCATGGCATTGTTTAAACTTCTTACCAGAACCACAAGGGCATGGGTCATTACGCCCTACTTTCTTGCCTTCTCGTGTCATGGGCTGTTGATGTGATGGGAACTCTTCACCACCATCCATAGCTTCAGCATCTTCATGCTGATATTCAACTTCACCAGATTGACGGCGTTGTTCTTCTACCGCTTCAACATCTTCAGGATCGCGAACTTGAACACGTGAAATGATCGTAATAATTTCATGTTTAATGTTTTCTAACATTGAAGTAAACATGGAAAATGCTTCACGTTTAAATTCTTGTTTTGGATCTTTTTGGGCATAACCACGCAAGTTAATACCTTGACGTAAGTAATCCATTTGAGCCAAATGTTCTTTCCATTGACTATCGAGTGTTTGTAACATGATTGCTTTTTCAAAGTTACGCATTAATTCACTCGTTACAGCTTCTTCTTTTTGTTTACTTTCAGATTCAGCTGCATCAAGGATGCGTTGTCTTAGGCTTTCTTCATGCAAGTCTTTTTCTTGTTCTAACCATTCACTCACATTTAGCGTTAATGCAAAGTCATCACGTAAGGCATCTTCTAATCCAGAGATATTCCACTGCTCATCAATACTATTTGGTGGAATATAGGTACCGATTACATCTTCAATTACTGATTCACGCATGGCGACAATAGTTTCTGAAACATCATCTTGATCCATCAACTCGTCACGCTGTTCATAGATCACTTTACGCTGATCATTTGCAACATCATCATATTCTAGTAACTGTTTACGAATATCGAAGTTATGCCCTTCAACTTTCTTCTGAGCATTTTCGATCGCACGAGATACCCAAGGATGCTCAATCGCTTCACCCTCTTCCATACCCAGCTTTTGCATCAATCCAGCCATACGTTCAGATGCGAAGATTCGCATTAGATTATCTTCAAGTGATAGATAGAAACGGCTTGTTCCCGCATCACCTTGTCGACCTGAACGACCACGTAACTGGTTATCAACGCGGCGAGATTCGTGACGTTCTGAACCAATAATATGTAAGCCACCTGCAGCCAGGACAGCATCATGACGTATTTGCCATGCATGCGTTATTTTGTCTTTTTCAGCATCAGTTGCTTGTTCGCCAAGAGCCGTTAATTCAACGTCAAGACTACCACCTAAAACAATATCAGTACCACGTCCAGCCATGTTTGTAGCGATCGTTATCGATCCTGGACTACCTGCTTGAGCAATAATATGTGCTTCTCGTTCATGTTGCTTAGCATTCAGTACTTCATGTTTAATCTTGGCTTTAACTAATAAGTCATGAAGATATTCTGAACTTTCAATTGAAGATGTTCCCACGAGCACGGGCTGTTTGGTTTCAACACACTGTTTAATATCACCTACAATCGCGTCGTATTTTTCTTTGGTTGTTAGATAAATCTGGTCAGCTTCGTCTTTACGTTGCATCTCTCTATGTGTTGGAATAACAATTACTTCCAAACCATAAATTGATTGTAATTCAAATGCTTCAGTATCAGCAGTACCTGTCATTCCTGACAGCTTTGAATATAAACGGAAATAGTTCTGGAAGGTAATAGACGCTAATGTTTGGTTTTCATTTTGAATATTCGCACCTTCTTTAGCTTCAACAGCTTGGTGTAAACCTTCAGACCATCGACGACCCGGCATAGTACGGCCAGTAAACTCATCGACAATAACAACTTCATTGTCTTGTACGATATAGTCAATATCTACCTGAAATAGAACATGTGCACGTAATGCAGCTGTAACATGATGCATTAAGCTGATGTTCGCGGCATCATATAGACTTGCACTTTCTGCTAATAAACCCACTTCAGTTAGTAGGGCTTCAATTTTTTCATGACCTGTTTCAGTGAAATGTACCTGTTTTGCTTTTTCATCGACGGTGTAGTCACCTACAACCTCAACATCATCGCCTTCGCCAACTTGTTTTGACAAGTTAGGAATTAATTTGTCTACTTGTTGGTAGAGTTCAGAGCTATCTTCAGCGGGGCCTGAAATGACAAGCGGTGTTCGCGCTTCATCGATTAAGATTGAATCCACTTCATCGACTACAGCAAAGTGTAATTTACGTTGTACTTTTTCTTCTAGGCTAAATGCCATATTGTCACGCAAATAATCGAAACCAAATTCATTATTGGTCCCGTAAGTGATATCACAAGCATAAGCCTCACGACGTGCACTCGTTTCCATTCCTGAAAGAATGACACCTGTTGATAAACCTAAGAAGTTATATAACTTGCCCATCATCTCTGAATCACGCTGAGCAAGATAATCATTCACCGTAATTAAATGAACACCTTCACCTTCTAATGCATTCAAATAAATGGCTAAGGTGGCAACAAGGGTTTTACCCTCACCGGTACGCATTTCAGAAATCTTACCGTCATTGAGCACTATGCCGCCAATCATTTGCACATCAAAATGACGCATGCCTAATACACGTTGACTTGCTTCACGCACAACTGCAAATGTTTCTGGAAGGATGTCCTCTAGGGTTTGACCATCACTAAGTTTCTGACGGAACTCTGTCGTTTTAGCGGTTAAAGCTTCATCATCAAGTTGTTGAAGCTCCGCTTCAAAACTAGCAATCTCATCTACAGTCTTGCGTAATTGTTTAAGCACTCGTGCATTACGACTACCGAAGATCTTGCTAAAAAACGTGCTTACCATTGCTTGTTGCTACCTGTACTGTATGTTACGAATATCCATCCGTAAACGAGTGTATTAAGACGCGTGATTATAACGCGTAGAACGTGATAGGTCTAAAAACTCTAATGTGATTTTATATGGGAGTGTTTGCTAAAGATTTCAAGGGCTAACCTTTAACAAAGTTATAGGGGTTAATTGTCTTGCCATCAAGTAGCACTTCAAAATGAACATGTGGTCCTGTAGAGCGTCCTGTAGAACCCATTAATGCGATACTTTGGCCTTTTTCAACTCTGTCACCCACCTTAGAAATTAACGTTTCATTATGGGCATAACGTGTGATGTAGCCATTTCCATGATCAATTTCAACAAGCTGACCATAGCCATTTCGCTTGCCCGTCCACATTACAATTCCATCTGCTACTGCACTTACAGGACTGCCTTTCCTTCCCGCAATATCAAGTCCATGATGGAAAACTTTCTTGCCATTAAAAGGATCGATTCGCTTTCCGTAGTATGATGAAATCCAACCTTCTTCTGATGGAGAGCCTTGGGGAATGGCGCTTTGAATACCATCGCGTGTTATGAAATAGTTTCGTAAAACAATCAGACTGTCTTCTTGGACTTGGTAACCCTCTTCGAGTGAGGTTAGTTCTTGTTTAAAATCGGAGAGGGATACAGGATTTCCGTTTAGATCATAGCCGCCTTGAGCAGGACTTTCATCTAAAACAAATACATCCATATTGATGCCGGCCATGGTTGCAATTTTTTCTGTTAAAGCCTTAAGGCGTATAGATTCAGCCTGCAATTGACCTAACCGTTGTACATAATACTCTTCTAAAATTTGATTCGGATCTTCATCATTGCTGTTAATCGTACTTTCCATCATCGACACATGAGCACTTTGAAATGAAATTTCAGAAGTATTGGCTTTTGGTTCGATTGACATCATAATACTGATCGACGCAGCAATAAGTACGACTAAAAACAATACTGTGCTTTTTAGTGTGAAGTGCCAATGTTTTTGTGCCGCTTTATTCGACGATATAATGATAATCTGCATTTTTACCCTTCTAGCAAAAAGAATTAGTAGCCATGACAAATAGACCTGAACGAATTAATGCCGTGTGCTCAAGCAACAGTCAACTTAATAAGCTGTCTCAACGTGCACAGCAACTTAATCAGCTCAATTACGTATTACAACAAGTCATGCCACCACAGTTTTCAGCACATTGTCAGCTGGCAAATATTAATCAGCAAACGCTTGTTGTACATACTGATAATGCAAGTTATGCCAGCCTGCTTCGATTTCAAGCTAAAACAATCTGTAGCGCACTATCAGAACATCTACCCCAGCCTGTTACAAAGTTAGAACTTAAGGTAAGACCTCTTATCACACCAAAACAAAGTGATGATTCAGCATCTATTTTACTCTCTGATGATGCAGCTCAAACACTAGTCCAAACAGCAAACTCGATGGAGGAAGGTTCTCTAAAGACAGCTTTAGAAAACTTGGCTAAACGTCGTCAGAAAAAAGATTAGGTTACCGTTGAGGCTGCTGGTCGGCTAAATGAAATAGGCGCATCTTTTTCTTCATCAAAGCTAACCAATTCCCAGCAATCCGTTTCCACCAAAAGCTTTCTTAGTAATTTATTATTAACTTCATGACCTGATTTATGACCACTGAACGATCCAATCAAACTATGACCAAGCAGGTATAAGTCACCAATGGCATCGAGTACTTTATGGCGAACAAATTCATCTTCATAACGAAGACCATCTTCATTCACCACTCGGTAATCATCAACAACAATGGCATTATCCATACTGCCACCAAGCGCTAAATTATTTTCACGCAATTTTTCAATATCTTTCATAAAACCAAAGGTACGAGCACGACTCACTTCACGAACAAATGATGTGGAGGAGAAGTCAACATCAACTTGTTGTGGTCTGCCAGTGAAAGCAGGATGTTCAAAATCAATGGTAAATGACACTTTAAATCCATCGAAAGGTTCGAACTTAGCCCACTTATCGCCATCCTCTAATAAAACTGGTTTAGTGATTCTAATAAATTGTTTAGGAGCTGTTTGTTCTTCGATTCCAGCAGATTGGATTAAGAAGACAAATGGTCCCGCACTACCATCCATAATGGGCACTTCAGCAGCATTAAGATCGATATAGGCATTATCGATACCTAAGCCAGCAAATGCAGATAATAAATGCTCAACGGTGGAAACACGATGTCCATGTTGAAGTAGCGTTGTTGATAATGCAGTTTCACCTACATTTTCAGCTTTTGCCTCAATTTCAACAACGGGATCAAGATCAACACGTCTGAAAATAATACCTGTATTCGGGGCAGCAGGACGCAAGGTGAGATAAACAGTATCACCACTATGCAACCCAACACCGGTCGCACGAATCACATTTTTCAATGTTCGTTGCTTAATCACAGCGTAACACTCCCCTTCTCAGACATAAATATTCCGACAATAATATCACATCAACATGCATCCCATCTAGTTGCTCTTAGTCTGCTTGACGTCGTAAGAATGCTGGAATATCTAAATAATCCATACTCACATCACTATTTGCAACTTGCTTTTGCTGAGCTTGCTCTTTGTTGCGAATAATTGCAGGGATATCATAATCAACCTCTGCCGTTTTTTTCACAATCTCAATTTGCGGCGCTTCTTCTGTCATAGTTGGTACGACAGCCAGTTGTGCAGCGCTTTGTGCACCCAAGCCTGTTGCCACGACAGTGACTCGAATTTCATCTGTCATTTCTGGGTCAATAACCGTTCCCACAACAACAGTTGCGTCTTCAGAAGCAAATTCTTTAACCGTATTACCTACATCTTCAAACTCACCAATTGTCATATCTAGGCCTGCAGTGATATTAACTAAAACACCCCGTGCACCTGCTAAATCAACATCTTCTAGTAATGGGCTTGATACTGCATGTCTTGCTGCTTCAATTGCACGGTTTTCACCTGAAGCTTGACCCGTACCCATCATGGCCATACCCATTTCTGACATTACAGTACGTACGTCTGCAAAATCCACGTTAATCATACCTTCGCGGGTAATTAACTCAGCAATACCTTGCACAGCACCTAATAAAACATCATTAGCCGCTTTAAACGCGCTTAACAAACTCATTTGCTTACCCAGTACTGCAAGCAACTTTTCATTCGGTATCGTAATTAAAGAATCAACGTGTTGACTAAGTTCACTCAACCCTGCTTCTGCAATTTTTAAACGTTTTCCACCTTCAAATGGAAATGGTTTTGTTACAACTGCAACAGTCAAAATACCCATTTCTTTAGCAACTTGCGCCACAACAGGTGCTGCACCTGTTCCAGTACCACCACCCATTCCTGCAGTGATAAATATCATGTCAGCGCCACTAATCACATCCATAATACGTTCACGATCTTCTAATGCTGCTTGACGACCCACATCTGGATTAGCGCCTGCACCTAGCCCCTTGGTGATATCAGTACCTAATTGTAATTGTGTTGTCGCTGTACTTTTACGTAATGCTTGTGCATCAGTATTTGCACAGATGAAATCAACTCCTTCAATCTCATTTGCAACCATATGTTCAAGTGCATTACCACCACCACCACCCACACCGATGACTTTAATCACAGCGTTTTGTGTGTACGTATCAATTAATTCAAATGTCATTTTTCTCTCTCCCCAGATTTTACTTTTAGTATTTGTACTACTTTTTTTAAACTATTAAAAATTGCCTTGGAACCAACTCTTCATCCGCGCCAACATTCCCTTAAAATCACTTGTTGCTTTTGTGTCACGTTGTCCTATCGATTCTTCTTTATTACCGAATAAAAGCAGTCCCACACCCGTTGCATGAATAGGATTTCGAACCACATCTACCAATCCCCCCACGTGTTGCGGAAATCCCAAACGTACAGGTAAGTGGAAGACCTCTTCAGCTAACTCAACCACTCCTTCCATTTTTGAACTTCCGCCTGTTAAGACGATACCTGCTGCTAGTAACTCTTCATATCCACTACGTCTTAATTCAGCTTGAATTAACATCATTAGTTCTTCATAGCGCGGCTCAACAACTTCAGCTAATGTTTGTCGTGCTAGTTGACGTGGCGGTCTATCGCCCACGCTTGGCACCTCAATAGTTTCATCTTCACGTGCTAATTGCGTTAAGGCGCAGGCATATTTCATTTTGATTTCGTCTGCATATTGCGTAGGTGTTCGTAATGCCACGGCAATATCATTTGTAACTTGATCGCCCGCAATTGGAATAACCGCTGTATGACGAATTGCACCATCGATAAATATGGCAATATCTGTTGTTCCGCCACCAATATCAACTAAACAAACACCTAATTCTTTTTCATCTTGCTCAAGCACTGAATAGCTTGATGCCATTTGTTCTAGAATAATGCCATCCACTGATAACCCACAGCGCTCAATACATTTGGTTATATTTTGTGCTGCACTTACCGCACCTGTAATCAAATGTACTTTTGCTTCTAAACGTACACCTGACATTCCAATTGGCTCACGAATACCTTCTTGGTTATCAATGATATATTCCTGTGGTAGCACATGTAATAGCTGCTGATCTCCTGGAAAATGCACTGCTTTTGCAGCATCTAATACACGATCAACATCACCTGCGGTCACTTCTTTATCTCTAATAGCAACCGTTCCATGAGAATTAAGGCTTCGAATATGACTTCCTGCAATCCCAGCATAAACAGAATGGATCTGACAGCCCGCCATAAGTTCTGCTTCTTCGACTGCTCGTTGAATGGATTGAACCGTAGACTCGATATTAACTACAACCCCTTTTTTCATACCTCGAGCAGGGTGAGAGCCAATACCTATAATATCTAAAGCATTATCCTGAGGGCCTGCATCTAAATTTGGAGCAGCAACAATGGCCACAACTTTAGATGTTCCAATATCCAACCCAACAATCAATTCTCTTTCACTTCTTTTTGACATTATACTGTCCCATTAAAGTCAGGCAGCCTGCCTGATTTCCATACTACTGACACGCCATTGGTATAACGCATATCTACTGTTTTAATTTGTTCTTGATAGCGTTGTAACCCTGCCTCATAAATACTTATGAAGCGCTCTAAGCGTTGTTTACTTTCAGCTCGTCCTATCATCAAATTCATACCGTTATTAAACTTAATAATCCACGATCTTCTATTATCCATTTTCAACTCATTTACTTTTAAACCTATCGGTTTAAGTGCGACAACAGCATCCGCTAAATGCTGCGTCATCAAAGCACTTGTATTTTCAGGCCCGTGTAGTTTAGTTAACCCAATTGGAAACGTCTTTTTGGCTGGGTAAAATAACTCGCCATCACTATTGACTAAAGCATGACTTCCCCATTGAGCAATGGCTTGCTGTTCTTCGACAACTAAATGCAAACTATCTGGCCAGTTTCTTTTTACTTGTATCAAGCGAACCCACGGTAATGCTTCACCTGCTTCACGAAGTTTCGCGACATTCACATTTATAAAGTTACCCGTCACATACGGTGTCACAGCCCTCACTAATTTATCTTTATCGGCATGAACAAATTTGCCATCAACAGTGACATGCAAGATGGGTAATGTATCTTCCTGCTGCAGCCATATTCCAGCCACGACAAGTCCAGTAAAGGCTGAGATAACAAACAGCATGCGTAACCATTGCTGCCAAACGACTGGCTGGCGTTGTTTACGCACAGGTTTACGTGTCGCACCTCTTGTTTTACGTGCTTTAACCATTATGCGCCCCTCCTACACTTGTTTCTAATATTGTCCAAACAAGTTGTTCGAAGTTTAAGCCTGCTTGCTTTGCTGCCATTGGGACTAAACTATGATCTGTCATTCCAGGAATACTATTCGCTTCTAATAAATAGAATTGGCCTGATTCATCACGCATAAAATCAACACGACCCCAACCTGACATTCTCAAACCATTAAAGGCCTCTAGTGCAATATCCTGACATTGCTTTTCATCATGCTCATTTAAACCACATGGACATAAATACTCTGTCGTATTTGATTGATACTTCGCCTCAAAATCATAGAATTCATGTGGCGTTTTTAGCTGTATAACAGGTAACGCTTTATCCGCTAATATTGCTACTGTATATTCTTCACCAGTAATCCAACGTTCAGCAATGACTTCAGCGTCAAATTCTGTTGCCAACTCAATCGCTGACTTTAAATCTTCAACAGAGTTAACCTTGCTCATACCAATACTAGAACCTTCATTAACAGGTTTAATAATGATTGGAAGCCCTAATTTTCGCACCAAGCTATCAATGTCACTCTTAGCTGATACTTGCTCAAACTCAGGAGTTGGAAGTCCTTGATGACGCCACAATTGTTTACTAATATTCTTATTCATGGAGAGTACTGCAGCAGTCATATCACTACCAGTGAAAGGCAGGTCTAATGATTGTAATACAGCTTGGATTTCACCATCTTCACCACCACGTCCATGTAAAACTACAAAGGCACGATCAAAATTGCCCGTACGTAATTGCTCACTCACATCAACGCCAGCATCAATTTTATGTGCATCAATACCTTGAGCTAATAAAGCATCTAGTACCGCATGACCACTTTTTAATGAAATTTCACGTTCCGCAGAACGCCCTCCCATTAACACGGCTACACGTCCAAATTCAGATGCTGTTTTAATGATGCTCATCAGGCTGCCTCACCCACAATGTGCACTTCAGGGATTAAGGTAACACCTTCTTCTTGTTCTACTTTTTGCTGCACCAACAGTATTAACGCTTCAATATCCGATGCGAGTGCCGTGCCATCATTAACAATAAAGTTGGCATGTTTTTCTGAAACAGATGCACCACCAATACGCAGTCCTTTTAAGCCAAGATCTTCAATTAGACGCCCTGAGAAATCCCCTTCTGGGTTTCTAAATACAGATCCTGCACACGGTTGATTTGTTGGCTGACTGACATTACGACGCTTTAATAGCTCTTTAATTTGTAGTGCTTCTTGTTCAGCATTACCTTGTTCTAAGCTTAATTTTGCTGATGCAAACCATTCATCACTAGGAATTTCGACATGTCGATAACTCACTTTGAAATCAGCCGCTGGTCGCACTCTTAATACACCGTGACGATCAACGGTAGTCACTTCAGAAACAAGTGGCCATATTTCACTTTGATGTGCACCAGCATTCATGGCAAGTGCACCGCCAAATGTTCCCGGTATTCCTGCTAAAAAGGCACTTCCGGTCAAACCTGAACGTGCAGCAAGTTTAGCCAATTTACCACAGTAAACACCCACTTCAGCTGTTAGCTCTTGTCCTTTTATATCTATATTTTGTAATGTGCCAGCCGTTGATATGACCGTTCCAGCGAAACCGCCATCACGGACTAACAAATTACTGCCTAAACCTAGCCACAACAATGGTTCTTCTGCTGGCAACTGAGATAAGAACAAGGCTAAGTCTTCAACATTACTTGGGCGATAAAAGCGTTGTGCAATTCCTCCTACACGCCAAGAAGTATGCTTCGATAATGCTTCGTTTAATCTTAATTCGCCTTGTAGATTTTCAAACATTAGTGCTTACCTCCCACATTCTGAGGGAGTTCGCGTGCCACGGTACCGATATCACCTGCGCCTAATGTCAGCACCACATCGCCATCATTTAGAACGCTTGGCAATACATCAAAGAGTGCTTGTTTGTTTTCTACAAAAATAGGTTCAACTTGACCACGTAATCGAATAGCTCGGCATAAGCTTTTCGCATCTGCCCCAGCAATCTTGCTTTCGCCAGCAGGATAAACTTCCATCACAATAAGTACATCAACTGATGATAATACTTGTGCAAAATCTTCAAATAAATCGCGAGTACGTGTATATCTATGTGGCTGAAACACGACGACTAAACGGTTATCAGACCAGCCAGAACGTAAGGCCTCAAGTGTTGCTGCTATTTCTGTTGGATGGTGACCATAATCATCAATAAGTTCAGCTTTACCTTTATTAAGGTTGACCTCACCAAGTAAATTAAATCGACGATTAACACCCGAAAATTCTTGTAATGCTCGTTGGCATGCTTCAACAGATACACCCAAGTTTCTAGCCACGGCAAGACCAGCCGTTGCATTTAAGGCATTGTGCAAACCTGGCATATTCAATGTAATTGGGAATGTATGGCCAGACTTTTTCTCAATAATCTTGAAGTAACTTTGACCTTGTTGCTGTTGTAAATCAACAAGCTGGAAATCTGCTTCATCATCAGTTCCGTATGTCAGCACAGGTCGGATAACATCAGTTAATAGTTCACGTACTACCGGATCATCAATACACATCACAGCCAAACCATAAAATGGTAAGTGATGTAAAAACTCAATAAATGTGGCTTTTAATTTTTCAAAATCATTGTCATAAGTCGCCATATGATCTTCATCGATATTAGTCACAACTGAGATCATAGGTTGTAAGTATAAGAATGACGCATCACTCTCATCAGCTTCAGCCACTAAATAGCGACCACTTCCAAGCTTAGCGTTACTACCTGCACTATTTAAACGACCACCAATAACAAATGTAGGATCTAATTCACCTTCACTTAATAAGGCAGCCACTAAACTTGTTGTTGTCGTTTTACCATGTGTTCCAGCAATCGCAATACCGTAACTAAAGCGCATTAACTCAGCTAACATTTCTGCACGTGGTACAACAGGAATTCGTTGCTCTCTAGCGGATTGTAGCTCAATATTTTCTTCACTAACAGCAGTAGTAACGACAACAACATCAGCACCATTTAAATAGGCTGGATCATGACCAATCATCACTGTTGCACCTAATTCACGTAGATGCTCAATTAATGCATTATTTGCTAAATCTGAACCAGATACTTGGTAGCCAAGGTTTAATAACACTTCAGCAATACCACCCATACCCACGCCACCGATACCGATGAAGTGAATATGTTTCACTCGACTTTGCATTGCAGATGTTAGTTTATCCATGTGTCACCTCCAAGCAGATATTAGCAACTTGTTGTGCTGTTCCAGTGTTTGCCTGACTACGTGCACTTTTTGCCATTTCCAACAATGTATTTCGCTTGCTCACTAATCCATTTATTTCACTGACTAAAGACGTGACCGTTAAAGCACTTTCTTGCATCAATCTTGCTGCACCTGCTTTTACCAAGGCTGTAGCATTATGTGTTTGATGATCATCAACAGCATAGGGATACGGCACTAATAATGAAGCAACACCTGCTGCCGATACTTCTGCAATGGTTAAAGCACCTGCACGACATATAACAAGATCAGCCCATGCATAGGCTGCTGCCATATCATCAATAAATGCTGTTACTTCTGCATTCACAGCTGACTTTTTATAATTCTGCTGGCAATCTTCTAAATGACGAACACCACACTGATGTTTAATATCTAGCTCTGTTTCAATCAAAGAGAAGGCTTCAGGTAAAACAGTATTGAGCGACTTAGCTCCTAAACTACCGCCTAGAACTAATACTCGAACGGGGCTTGTGCGTCCAGCTAGTCGAGTTTCTGGCTCAGCTAAAGACTCAATCGTAGTTCTAACTGGGTTTCCCACCCACTCTGCTTTACGTGATGCCGAAAAACTATTTGGGAAGCCTTGCAACACTCGTTGAGCGATAAGCGATAACACTCTATTCGTTAAACCAGGAATAGCATTTTGCTCATGAATAACCAACGGTTTAGCCAATAATTTTGCTGCCACGCCACCGGGACCAGAAGCAAATCCGCCCAAGCCAAGCACGACATTAGGTTTGATTTGTTTAATCGCTGAAATGGCTTCACTTACCGCTTTAACCAATTTAAATGGAGCAAGCAACCAGCCTAACAATCCATTGCCACGTAAGCCTTGTACAGAAATATACGTTATAGGGTATCCAGCAGTAGGCACTAACTTCGCTTCAATGCCTTTTTCTGTTCCCATCCAAAATACATCATGGCCACGTGAACGTAACTCATCTGCCACAGCAAGTGCTGGGAATACATGTCCACCCGTTCCGCCTGCCATAATTAGAATACGAGTAGTCATCGCTTGACCCTCGCAGCTGCTTTTTCTGGATAACGTGTTTCCATATCAACACGCATCAACATAGCAATGGCCACGCAAACAATGACTAAACTACTACCGCCATAACTCATTAAAGGTAATGTCAGACCTTTCGTTGGTAAAGCGCCCATATTCACGCCCATATTCACACACGCTTGTAGACCTAACCAAATACCAATTCCATACGCAATCTGTGCACCAAAAATTTGTCCTGCTTTTTCAGCAGCGCGACCAATTGCAAGTGCTCGCCAAATAAAGACAAAGAACAAGACAATCACACTCATTGCACCAATGAGTCCTAATTCTTCTGCCAAAATCGAATATAAGAAGTCGGTGTGTGCCTCAGGCAAATAATGCAATTTCTGGATACTACTGCCCAAACCAACACCTAACCAATCTCCACGACCAAATGCAATCAATGCTTGAGATAATTGAAATCCACTGTTGTATGGATCAGCCCATGGGTCCATAAAGCTTTGTAGGCGTAACAATCTATAAGGTGTTAGATATACTGCCGCTGTGAAGCCTATTGCCAGCAATCCTGTTAAGGCAGCAAAGACATCAAGTCGTGCCCCACCAAGAAATAGCATTGCTAATACTGTAGACAATATCACCACGACTGAACCAAGATCTGGCTGAATGATAAGTAGACCTGCTGCAACAGCGAGTAACACTAATGGTGCTAATACTTTAAAGAACGAGCCTTTCAACTGACCATGATGGCGCTGTAGGTAATCTGCAATATAAATAATCGAAAACAATTTAATTAACTCAGCCACCTGCACATTCACAGGGCCGAGTGGTAACCAACGACGACTTCCTTTTACTTCACGTCCAATTCCAGGAATAAGTACTAGCACTAATAAGGCGATACCAACCATTAATAGTAATGGCGCATAATTCTGCCAAAATGATAAACGTTGCGATAGTACCCAATAACTAATAACCATACTGATTAAGGCATAAATGACCTGACGATTAAAGTAATGTAATGGATTGCCTAAATTACTTGCGGCAGTACTGATCGACGATGAGCCAACCATCACCAAACCTAAGGCAAGAATTGCTGTTACAACAAATAGTAATGTACGATCATAAGTCATAGGAGTATTAGTCATTTAGACACTCCTTAACACTCGCTTCAAACGTATCCCCACGTTCAGCGTAACCACTGAACATATCAAAGCTTGCACAGGCTGGAGATAGCAAAACATTCTGACCTTGTTCTGCAATGGCCTTAGCCTTTATAACCGCATCCTGCATAGAATCCGCACTCTGTGTTTGAACGTCTTTAGGAACAACATCTGCGATTAGCGCTGCATCTTGTCCTAACGTAATGACTGCTACCACAGACTTATTTAACACAGTTGTTAATTCTGAAAAATCTTGATCTTTAGCAACGCCACCAGCAATCAATATGATCTTACCGCTATCAGCTAAACCTTCTATTGCAGCAATACACGCCCCAACATTTGTTGCTTTTGAATCATTAAACCAACGTATACCGTGCTGATCAGCAACTAAACGACAACGATGAGGTAGACCTGAATACTGTCGTAATGCAGCCAACATTGCAGGCATTGATAAGGCCATAGCCGAACCTAATGCTAAGGCTGCTAATGCATTCGCAATATTATGTTGACCTATGATTTTAAGTTCTTCTATTGAAAGTAAAGGTTCACTTCCCTCTGCTAACCATTGATCATCATTATGAGTAATCACCCCAAAATCAACGCCTTGGCTTTCTTGTAAACTAAATCCTATTTGGTTACGGTTATCATCTGCAAACTGACTGACTATTTCATCATCACGATTAATAATCATTACACCATCACCAGCAAAAATACGTGCTTTAGCTGCTTGATATGCTTGCTCATCGTCATAACGATCTAGATGATCTGGACTCACATTTAGTATGACTGAAGCAAAGGCATTCATAGTGCTGACGGTTTCTAATTGAAAGCTTGATAACTCAACAATATAAAAATCAGGTACTGATTCAGTAATTAATTCTAATGCAGGTGTACCTAGATTACCGCCAACTTTAACTTCTTTACCCGCTTTGATAGCCATTTCTGCAAGTAATGTGGTTACTGTACTTTTTCCGTTTGAACCCGTAATTGCAACTATTGGTGCATTGGCATAACGAGCAAATAATTCAATATCACCCACAATCTCAATACCCGCTTGTTGAGCAGCCACGATTTCAGTTAGGCGTGGATCAACACCAGGACTTAATACAATCATATCTGCTTGCAGCATCAAAGTACGATCTAAACCACCTGTTTTAACGACTACTTCTGGATGTTCAGCTTGAAGTATTGCTAGCGCTGGCGGTTGTTCACGTGTATCCATCATAGCCACGGCATACCCTTGCTGCACTAAAAAGCGCGCACACGACAATCCTGTTTGGCCTAAACCAACTATCAAGATTGATTGTGCTTGTTCAGCTTGGGTAGCCACTGTATTCATCGGATTTTAAGACTCGCCAAACCAACTAACACTAAGAACACAGTAATAATCCATGCTCGCACAATAATACGCGGCTCAGGCCAACCTTTTAATTCATAGTGATGATGTATTGGAGCCATTAAGAAAACACGTTTTCCACGTAATTTGTATGAACCAACCTGTAATACTACCGATAAGGTTTCAACAACAAACACACCACCCATAATTAACAATACTAATTCTTGTCTAACCAAAACAGCTACCGTACCTAGTGCTGCACCCAGTGCTAATGCACCGATATCACCCATAAATACTTGAGCTGGATAGGTGTTAAACCATAAGAATCCAAGACCAGCCCCAACCATTGCTGCACAAAATACTGTTAGCTCACCTGCACTAGGAATAAAGGGAATAGAGAGATAACGTGCAAACTCAAAGTGGCCCGTTACATAACTAAATAAACCAAGTGCAGCTGCAACCATAACGGTTGGCATAATAGCGAGACCATCTAAACCATCGGTTAGATTCACGGCATTACTAGTACCTACGATCACTAGATACGTCAGTAACATATACCATGCGCCCAGCGGGATAATGATGTCTTTAAAAAATGGAACGATTAATTGTGTTTCTGCTGGAATTACTGCTGTTTGATATAACAAGATCGCAGCGCTTGCTCCAACCACTGATTGCCAGAAATATTTATATCGACTGATTAAACCATTGGTATCTTGGCGAACTAGTTTTATGTAATCATCAACAAAACCGATTATGCCAAACCCCAAGGTTACGGCTAACACAACCCAAACATATTTATTGCCAAGATCAGACCAAAGTAATGTGCTCACTGCAATCGCCACTAAAATAAGTGCACCACCCATTGTTGGTGTGCCAGCCTTACTAAAGTGAGACTCAGGACCATCATCTCTAACGACTTGACCTATCTGTTTAAAGCTCAAATGACGAATCATCGTTGGGCCGACAATTAAGGCAATACCTAAGGCTGTAATGACACCTAAAATAGCGCGTAATGTTAGGTATTGAAATACAGCAAAACCACTATGGAACTGTGTTAAATATTCACTTAGCATTAACAGCATTAGCTTTCCCCATCTGTAGCTAGCACATCAGCTAGTTGATCTAATTGCATAAAACGCGAGCCTTTAATCAAACAAACCGTATCGTTTGATAACGCTCCTGTTAAATTCTCTTGCAGCATGTTGATATCATCAAAATGTTCAGCACCAACACCAAATGCCTTGGTTGCTTGTTCACTCAGTTTTCCAACTGTAAGTAATTTTTTAACACCCGCTTCTTTCGCATCAAGGCCCATTTGGTAATGTAATTGCTCACTATCGGCTCCTAATTCACCAAAATCACCCAATACTAACCAGTGCTGTCCAGCAAATGACGCTAATGTTGCTAAGGCTTGCTTATATGACCCCGGATTAGCGTTATAACTATCATCAATAAGTTTTGACTGATTCACACCACTACGTAGTTGTAATCTATGTGGCACACTTGTCATTGAAGCCAAACCTTTAACAATCGCAGAGCTTGGGATATCCATTGCACTTGTTACAGCAATGGCTGCAAGCGCATTGGCAACGTTATGCTTACCTGGAAGTGGAAGATTTATATAATCAAACTCACCCTTTAGCTCAACCATGAAATGGCTTGATGTAGCATCAATCTGAAGATCTTGTGCTGTAATATCTGCTTGATTATCTAATGCAAAGCTCACTACTTTCTTATTCGCTAGCACCTCTGTCCACTCAGCAACAAAGTCCATATCAGCATTAATTACACCTACACCGTCTTGCGTTAAACCAAGGAATATTTCAGCCTTTGCTTTTGCAACACCTAATAAATCACCAAAGCCTTCAAGATGAGCTGCTGCTACATTATTAATAATGGATACTGATGGTTGAGCGATTTCTACTAAGCGAGAAATATCACCACGTTGACTTGCACCCATTTCAATCACAGCATAATCAGTAGATGGCTTAATGTTCATGACAGTAAGTGGCACACCTAAATCATTGTTCAAGTTACCTTGTGTCGAAACAACTGAGCCACATTGACGTAATATAGATGCAACCATTTCTTTAACCGTGGTTTTACCATTACTTCCTGTAATCGCCACTACTTTAGTTTGGCATTGCTTTAACCAATATTTGGCAATCTCAGCAAACGCTTTAGTGACGTCTGCAACAACAAGTTGTGGCAAACTATCATTTTGTATTTTTGTTACTAAGGCTGCACTAGCACCCGCTTGTCTCGCCGCTGCAATGTAGTCATGTCCATCAACATGTTCACCGTCAAGTGCAACAAACAAACAGCCAAGAAACACTTTTCGGCTATCTATCACTGCACCCGTGATTTCTGCATCATTTACTGGCGATGAACAACCTAGCAATGTTGCTATTTGGGATAAAAGCAATTTTGTACTCATGCTCGATCTCCCAGTGTATTTACATCATCATTTGCAGCGTGAAGCATTTCTACGACTATTTCACTATCACTGAAAGGAAATTTAACACCCTGTACTTCTTGAAATTTCTCATGGCCTTTTCCTGCAATCAGTACAATATCTACTTCTTTGGCATGTGTGATTGCATGAGTGATTGCTAACTTACGATCATGTTCAATTAATACTGATTTAGGCTTAGCTAGTCCCTGCAAAATATCGCTCACAATCAAAGCTGGTTCTTCACTGCGAGGATTATCATCGGTAATAACGAGTTTATCGGCATACTGTTCTGCCGCACGCCCCATTTCAGCACGCTTACCAGTGTCACGATCACCACCACAACCAAATACACACCATAAATCACCCTTTGCAGGAATATGTGCTTGTAATGAGATCAGTGCTTGAGTTAATGCATCAGGTGTATGGGCAAAATCAATAACAACATTAACCTGATGGTTACCGCCGTATGACTGCATTCTGCCATCAACAGCGTGACATTGTTTAATCGCTGTAACAGCCTGCTCAAATGGAATATCAATCGCAATCAGGCTTGCAAAAGAGGCCAGTAAATTTTCACTATTAAACTGACCCAATAACTGACTGTCTATCTTCGCAGAGCCTAAGTCACTATTAAGTTCAAAGCTCATACCATTACTGCTTAGTTTGATATCGTTTACTTGATAATCTGCATTTCTGTCACCAGAACAGTCATATGTCACGACATCTACATTATCTCTTTCTGCTAATGCTTTAATGAGTGTTTGACCTAAACTATCAGCACTGTTAATTACTGCTGATTTCACACTACTGAAATCAAATAATTTACTTTTTGCAGCTGCATATCCCGCCATATCACCATGATAATCAAGATGATCACGACTTAAGTTTGTTAGCACCGCAACATCAACAGTAATGCTATTCAATCGTCCTTGCTCAAGTGCATGCGATGATGCTTCTATAACTGCGTATTTAATACCTTGCTGACAAAAATCAGCCAAGGTCTTTTGTACTGAAATAGGATCAGGCGTTGTCATACTTGTGTAGTGCAAATCAGCAAGACGACCCACACCCAAGGTACCTATCACACCACAAGGTTGGCCTAAGAACTCAAGTGCCTGAGCAATAAATTGGCTAACTGATGTTTTACCATTAGTCCCTGTTACAGCGATAATAGTAAGTGCAAGTGATGGGTGACCATAAAATCTTGCAGCAATTTCTCCTGCTTTATCAGCAAGCTGCCTAACAGGATGGGCTAACATCTTTGCCTGTTTTAATAATTGAGTTTCTTGTTCTGATAGCCCTTGCTCAGCATCAAATAAAACAACACTAAGCTCAGCAGCAAGTGCTTGCTTCAAGTTTTGTTCGCGTTGCTGATTATCTTTCGCTAACGATAAAAATAAGTATCCTGATTCCACATCGCGGCTATCAAGACTTAGTCCTGTTATGTTGATATTTTCTAGTCTAGAAGGATCTGCTAGCATTCCAGCTAATAGCATAGGTAAAGAATGATTATTAGTAATCATCATTTCTGAGCCACTATCATCTGTGTTTTTGGTAATTTATCAGGTGCTATATTTAATAGACGCATTGCACCCGTCATGACTTCTGAAAATACAGGTGCAGCAATTAAACCGCCATAGTATTTATCACCTTGAGGATCATCAACCATTACAACCATTGCTAAACGAGGGTTACTTGCTGGAATTACGCCAGCAAATAGTGACAAATAGCGATCATCAGCATAACCACCTTTAGTAGCCTTCTTAACAGTTCCTGTTTTACCAGCAACGGTATAATTATTAACCGCAGCGAGTCTGGCTGTACCTTCTGCTGATACAACACCTTGCATCATTCCAAGTACATTCTCCATGACATCTTGAGCAAACACTCGGCGACCTATAGGTGCTTCATCCAACTTTTGGAAACTAACTGGGCGTGAAATTCCACCATTGGCAAGTATTGTATAAGCACGGGCTAATTGCAGTGCTGATGTACTTAAGCCATAACCGTATGCAAGCGTTGCTCTATCTAACTTTCTCCATGTACGCAAATCTGGCATATGTCCCATCACTTCACCGGGGAAATATGCTCCCGTTGGCTCAGCCATGCCAAATGCAGAAAAATCTTGCCATAGTTGTTCAGGTTTAACTGTTAATGCAATTTTGCTTGCACCCACATTACTAGACTTTTTAATTAATGTTGCAACATCAATCACACCATAATTTCGGTGATCTTTGATAGTGTGACCACTCACTTTGAGTGTGCCAGGTCGTGTATCAATTTTTGTATCAAGCTTGAACTTACCTGATTTCAAACCACTTGCAACCGTAAAAGGTTTCACTGTAGAGCCAGGTTCAAACACATCTATCACGGCACTATTACGTAAATCACTTATTCTTAAATTACTTCGGTTGTTCGGGTTGAATGATGGCTGATTTACCATGGCTAAGACTTCACCCGTATGCACATCAAGTACAACAGCAGTTCCTGAACGAGCATGTACTTTATCAACCATTGACTTTAATGATTGATGAGCTAAATATTGCAGTCTCAAATCAACACTTAGGCTAACATTCTGGCCTGATTTGCTGGCTTTAATCTGCTCACCACCACCAATATAGTTACCTCGACTATCTCGAACCATACGCTTCAAGCCAGGTATGCCTTTTAATGCATCATTATAGGTTAGCTCTAAACCTTCTTGACCATAGTCATCAATATTATTAAAGCCCACAAGATGAGCTGTCACTTCACTAGCAGGATAATAGCGTTTGTATTCTCGTTGTAGAGCAACACCTTTAATCTTAAGTTGCTCTACTTTGCTAGCAAGTTGAGGTGCAATTCGACGTTTTAAATAAATAAAGCCACGTTTCTTATTCTGTTTAATCTTCTTGCTAATTGAAGAAGCATTCATGTTTAGTAATTTGGCCAATTGACGTAACTGGCTATCACTTATCTCTATTTTTTTAGGATTTAACCAAACAGAACGTACAGGTGTGCTAATCGCTAAAGCTTCACCGTTGCGATCTAAAATCATCCCGCGATGAGCAGCAATAGGAACTTGTCTTATATGTCGAGCATCACCTTGATCGCGTAAAAAATCAGGATGTACCACTTGAATATCAGCTAAACGCCAACCTAAACCTATTACAATACTGATAAAAACGAGACGAACTAAATGCAAGCGCCAAGCGCCTACATAGGTCAATGTTTTAGCCTTACGACTCATGGTTTTATCAACACCGTCATGTCAGCTGAAGGAACAATCATGTTTAAACGTAAACGTGCTTGCTGCTCTACACGACCGGGGCTCGCCCACGTGCTTTGCTCTAGTAATAAACGTCCCCATTCATCATTAAGCTGGTCGCGTTGATGTTCTAATTTTTGCAACACAACAAACTCTGTGCGGCCAATATGTTTGCTATAAATAACAGCCACTGCTGACACAATAACAAGCAGTACCAATACCAAAACAGAGAGTTGAATATTTAAGGTTTCAAGTTTACTGAAGAGGTTCATACTAACTTCTCCACCACTCGCAAAACAGCGCTACGTGCACGTGGATTCACATCTAACTCTTCACGGCCAGCTTTAATCGCTTTACCGACCAACTTAATTCTTGGGTTTAATTCTTCAGCCCTAATAGGGAAGTCTGAAGGCAAATCATCACCTCGTGCTTCATCACGAAAATAACGTTTAACAATTCTGTCTTCTAATGAATGGAAGGTAATAACCGCTAAACGGCCACCTATAGCCAATACATCTAATGATTGCTCTAAGCCGGCTTTAAGATCTTCTAACTCATTATTAATATAGATACGAATTGCTTGAAATGTTCTTGTTGCAGGGTGTTTATTCTTTTCACGAAATGGCATCGCTTTATCAACTAAAGCAGCTAACTGCGTAGTTGATACGATTGGCGTATGCTCACGTGTTTCAACAATCGCATTGGCAATTCGTTTACCAAAGCGCTCTTCACCTAATGTTTTAATCACAAAAGTAATATCTTCAACTTTTGCCGTTGCTAACCACTCAGCTGCACTCATTCCTGCATCTGGGTTCATTCGCATATCAAGTGGACCATCTTTTTGAAAACTAAAGCCACGTTCAGCTTCATCCAACTGTGGCGATGACACGCCAATATCAAGCAAGATACCATCTACTCGGCCTTGCCATAGACGATCACTCACAGCTTCTGACATGTCAGCAAAAGAACATTGCTCAATACTAAAACGGGGATCTTCTTTTTCTAGGGCTTGACCTGTAGCAATGGCTGCAGGATCTTTGTCCAATCCAAGTAAACGTCCACTTTCAGATAACTGTGCTAAAACTTGTCTAGCATGACCACCACGGCCAAATGTACCATCGATGTAAAAGCCATCCGCTTTAACATCTAAGGCAGCGACAGTCTCATTTAGCAAGACTGGTAAATGTTCTGAATGGCTCTCAGTCATAATTCAGACCCTAAATTGACAGGTTTTCTAATTCAGTCGGTAAAATACCGTCAAAATCTTCTTCCAAACATTCATCCATTAAGGAATTCCATGTTTGTTCATCCCACAACTCAAATTTATTTCCTTGACCAATCATCACGGTACCTTTTTCTAAACCTGCAAACTCGCGTAACTTCGCTGGTAAGAGAATGCGACCGTTATTATCCATTTCACATTCTGTTGCATAACCCAATAACATACGTTTTAAACGACGTACTTGAGGGTTTAAACTTGGTAGCTCTGCTAATTTCGCTTCAACCCCTTCCCATTCAGGCAAAGGGTAAATCTGTAAACAATGATCTGAATGATCAATCGTGACCACTAAACGGCCTTCACAACAGACGTCCAGATGCTTACGGAACTTGGCTGGAATTGCCATCCGTCCTTTTGCATCCAAATTGAAAGTTGCTACGCCTCTAAACACTTC